>JGI20214J51088_10000423_pt1 | contig 29684 bp, 23 predicted proteins | sample WetSurMetagenome_FD_51088 | JGI IMG/M metagenome (IMG submission 51088) | reverse complement strand
AGGTCCCTGCATTGTAGTAACCAGCGGTTTTTGCAGCTAGCACCGCCTGTCCACCGATTTCTTTACGGAGCTCAGGTGTCAACGCACAGGACGGCGTCTCCTCTATCAGTTTCTGATGCCGCCGTTGCACACTGCATTCACGTTCAAAACAATGAATCAAATGACCCTTTTTGTCGCCAATCACCTGGAATTCGATATGACGGGGGTTTTCGATGAATTTTTCAATAAAGACAGCGTCGTCACCAAACGAGTTCTTGGCCAGTTGTCGAACCGTGAGGAGTGCTTTTTCCATCCCCTGCTCGTCATCTACCTGCTGAATCCCTATTCCTCCACCGCCAGCAGAGGCTTTCAACATGACTGGATAGCCGATATCATGGGCGATATCTTTGGCCCGTTCATGGTCGGCGATTGCTTCGGTTACTCCAGGGACGACCATGACACCTGCTTTGATCATGGATTTCTTTGATTCGATTTTTGATCCCATGAGCTTCATTGCAGAAACNGGAGGGCCGATNAACTCGATTTTGTTTTTTTTACACATTTCCGCAAACTCTGAGTTCTCTGCCATAAATCCGTATCCGGGGTGAATCCCTTCGGCACTGGATTTCAATGCGACATCGATGATTTTCTGTTTGTTCAGATAACTTTGACTTGCTGGACCAGGCCCGATGTTATATTTCTCGTCAGCATATTTCACAAATAAGGCATGTTGATCGGCATCCGAGTACACCGCGACGGTCGTAATCCCGAACTCTTTGCATGCCCGCATGATGCGTATCGCGATTTCACCGCGGTTTGCAATGAGTACTTTATTGAGCATGATACATCACCTTTTTTATAGAATCTGCATCAATAGATCTCCGCTGCACACCGGAGCTCCTTCTTTGACGAAGATTTCTTTGACTTCCCCTTCAGATTCGCATTTAATCTCTTGTTCCATCTTCATTGCCTCAATGGTTGCGATGACATCACCTTTTTTGACCTTGTCACCTTTCTTGACTTTTACTTTTAGGATGGTTCCTTGCATGTTCGATTTGATGCCACCTTCGATGTCCTTTGGTTTTTCCTGCGAGGCAGCACCTCCTGCGCCTGCAACAAGATATCCACCGGAGGGGATCACCTTGACCTCAAAAGGTTCTCCATCGACTTCGACTTGGAACTCAGTGGGGATCTGCACGGGTCCTCCTCGTTTTTCTGGGGGCTGCGTCTCAAGCCAGAGTTGTTTTACTTCAGGGAACGATTGTTTAACCATTGCTCGTGTAAATTGGTGATCGAGAGGCAGCGGTAGGATATCTGAGGTGAACTCAGCGACCGCTTGACCTTTCAGGAATTTGAGACCGACCTGCGGATAGAGGATGTAGGTCATGATGTCTTCTTCTTTCTTGATGAGTGATCCGCCGTCGATTTCCTTTAATTCTTTCTTCTTTTGGTCCCAGAGCGGTTCTAGCAAATCTGAGGGTCGACATTCAATGACTTCTTCTCTCCATTTCGGTCCGAGAACCTTCTTCATGACCTCTGGTTTTATCTCTGCAGGGGGTTTCCCGTACATGCCGCGGCAGTAATCTTTGGTCTCTTTTGGAATGACTTTGTATCGTCCATGCAGAACGTTCATGACCGCCTGAACTCCGACGACTTGGCTGGTTGGGGTGACAAGTGGTGGAAACCCAAGTTCTTCTCTCACCTTTGCGGTTTCATCGAGGATCTGTCGGTATTTATCACGAGCGCCTTGCTCCTCTAGTTGAAAGATGAGGTTGGAGAGCATCCCACCAGGGACCTGATGCAGCGTGACACTAGGATCGACCTTTAGCGCATCGAACCGATGGAGATGTCGATATTTCTCCCAGACTTTAAGGAAATACGTCCGACACTCGATAAGGAGCTCTAAATCGTAATGCGTATCCCATTCTGTTCCTTGTAACGCAGCAACCACACTTTCGGTTGCAGGGGCAGCTGTCCCCCCTGAGATCGGAGATATCGACGTGTCGAGGATGTCGGCACCAGCCTCAACAGCCCGTTGGTACGCCATCCCGGTCATCCCGCTCGTATAATGAGAGTGGAGATCCATCGGCAGACTGACCCCAGCGTCTTTGGTTCCTTTGATGATATCATACGCCCGTTTCGGGGAAATCATCCCTGCCATGTCTTTGATGCAGACCGAGTCAGCACCCATTTTCTTTAGTTCGATGAATTTATCGACAAAATAATCAACGGTATGAATTGGCGAAATCGTATAACTCAGGCAGGCTTGGACGTGACCGCCGTTTTCTTTGACTGCCTGCATCGGGACTTTCATGTTGCGCAGATCATTTAACGCATCAAAGATACGGAAATAATCACATCCGTTCTTTTTTGCAAGGAAGATGAATTTTTTCACGACATCATCAGGGAAGTTCCAGTATGCAACAATGTTCATCGCCCGCTCCAGCATCTGCAGAGGTGTGTTTGGCATTGCTTTTTTCAGTTGTTTTAATCGATCCCATGGGTCTTGGTTCAGATACCTGATGCAAACATCGTAGGTTGCGCCACCCCAGACTTCTAGTGAGAAAAACCCTATCTCGTCAAGTTTTTCTGCAATAGGTAGCATATCTTCGGTTCGCATTCTCGTAGCAAGTAACGATTGATGTCCGTCTCGTAGAATCATTTCATGTAATTGTACCATATCTAGGTCCCTCCGGTTCCCAACAGGTTTCTTTTGTCACTGTTGAGTGGATGGTTTAAACGAGAAATGGTAACCTGTGAACCTACTTAAAAATATCGGGGAGGTGATTCATCTAAGAAACCTGAGCTGTTTATAAAGTAGTCGAACAGATCATCTCTATTGATTATACAAGTATCGCACAGCAATCTATTTCTATATGAAAGAATATTTAACCCGAATTGCTGTGGGGTAGGGTTATGAAGCACCAACTGTTGTTGATGGTATTGGGCATCGGTCTTCTCTGTTCCTCTTGTTTCCCCATATCTGTCGGGCTCTCTGCTGGGAAGATTTCAGAGGGAGATGTTTCGCTGGACTATCGGAACGTCACGGTCTATGCACCAGCGGTTTCTCAGATTGGAACAGAGTATGTCGGGGTGATTTCGACGATCACTGTCACCGTTCAAGGAAATGGAAGCGGACGGGTGTTTGTCGATACCTTACCGCTTACCGATGTCGATATGCAGGGTTCTGCTCGTCTTGCTGTAAAGGTTGCCAGTGCGTTGGTGATCGCTGATACGCGCCCGCACCTGGAACCACGTAATTGTGATTTTTTCTTTGTCGTTCGAACGACATCCCCGATGATCGGCGGACCTTCCGCAGGAGCAATTATGACCGTCGCAGTGATTTCTCTTCTGGAAAATTGGGCACTAGATAACAATACCGTAATGACTGGGATGATCAACCCTGACGGAAGTATTGGCCCTATCGGAGGAATTCCTTATAAAATTGATGCAGCCCACAGTATTGGAGCATCGCGATTTTTGATCCCAAAAGGACAGATGACGTACACTGAGATGATAACTGAGTATCAAGATATTAATGGCATTACCTGGCAAAACACCTATCCAGTTACTCGCAATGTTTCACAGTACGCTTCGGATAATTATGGGATGCAGGTATTCGAAGTTGAAGATATCAACGACGCGTTGTTGTACTTCACCGGCTGGACCTTCCCTGTGAAAGAATCCCCTGATAAGATCACCACTGAGGATTATATTATCGCGATGAAACCACTGGCGACAAGTCTGTTGGACGAGGCAAGAAAGTCACATCAAAATGCAAGCGACCTTTTTAATAGCACAACGATACCGAACAGATATCCTGATTATTTTAGAAATCAAGTGACTGATTTTCTCAATAATGCTGCAGATAGACTTCTTGAATCATCACACTGGTATGATGAAGAGGTGTACTATACGAGTACAAGCAAGTCATTTCAATCGCTAATTGATTCCCATTTTGTCACGTATGCCTGTCAGTATTTCGCCTCTCAGAGCCAGGGAGAATTCGTCCAGTACCTTTTAAATAAAACAACTCAATCCTACAATAACCGGAGTATTATATCAAGGGATTCTCCGATACAGGGTATGGTGACGTTACAATGCGTTGGTGCTGCGCAACAAAGGATTAATGAGGCGGCATCTTACCTTGTTGATGCAAATGCAAGTTTCCGATCTAATGATTATCTCACCGCCTTATACAAAATTGCGTATGCCCAGGAACGAACCGATAGCGTGCAATGGTGGCTGAACATATCGGCTCCTTTTCATGATTCTGGGGAAATCAACGAATCAGTGATAACCACCCTTGCTGAAGAATATCTTGATGATGCTTCACAAGCAATCGCATATTCTGAAATTATTATTAATGAAATGGGAAAAACATCAAGTTATCTTAATGATGCAAAGACGCTTCTTGAGACCGCTCGCAGTGAAAATGAGAACGGATATTCAGCTGCTGCGTTGTTTGGTTCGTTTGAATCGCTGGTGAAAGCAAATCTTGCCTTGGAACTTGTCGATGGGGTCACTAATGACAAGGTTGAGCGTGCCCGGGAACGAGCTAGTGCGAGTATTACTGAAAGCAGAAACCTTGGTATTGAGCCGGTGCTTGCAGTAAGCTACTATGAGTACGGACGGAGTCTTGCAAACGAATCCTCTCTTGATACCGCGATTGTCTATTATAAGGACGCTGATTTAATCGCTGGCGCGTTACGATTCACCACTCCTTACGGTGTGCAATCATCCCGGTATGTGGGAATCCCTGATATAAAACCAACAGTTTCGTGGAATTTTGGACCTAGTCGCTACATTGGATTTTTTATCCTGTTCGCCCTGATTGGTGGGATTGCAGGGGTTGGATTTGGACTGCTCATCGCTGGTCTCTTTAGCCAAAAGAAACAAAAAGATCAGTTTTTCACCAAGAGTTCCACACCACGCAGTATCGAGGATTACTACAAAAAAAAATAGGTCTAACATGTATTATTTTTTTCATCTTTTTCTCCATATAACACATAAATAATTTCTAAACACCGGCTTTTCCCTTTAATTCGCATTTGACTCCAAATTCCTTAATTTACCCCTAAAATCAATCTTCTATAATAAATTTAAATAAAAAGAGAATAGGAATGCTGTTTATTTGATTCCATTATTGAATGATGAAACTCAAGAGAGGCAGAGCCAGGATAAGACAGATTTAAGAGAAATTACGAAAAAATGGGAGAAACAATTAAATCACGAAAAAGTGATTAAAATTACATCGCATATCTTTTTATAGACTGAGTTGTTACAAAATCACAACTTGGGAGCGGCAAAGGCAGTATGAAAAAACAATTGATTATAGTTGGAATAACAATAGTTCTGATGCTCGTTGGACTGAGTGGATGTGATGAGGAAGAAAAAATAAACAGAGCGTCTTAGAGAACAGGAATATAGTCGATTTTATAGAACCTAGGAGACGAATATACCAGACAGTCCCGTCTGGGAATTCAAGCCCACATTAAACCTTGGAATGACGGATTCTAATGGCACGATACATCTCACCTCATACAGCCTAAAAGATGCTCTGATCTCCCTTTTTGATCTTAAGGTGGATTATTTCTATGAATTTTCAGTCAATGATATGGCGTTAACATTATCGGTGGACGGAGATAATTTAGGACACCCAACGTATATAGTGTTGACGAGAGTTCAAACATCACGAAATACTTCCTTTGAAATAACCAATGCAGAAACATCTGATGATTTCGAAACGGTACCGTATCAATATAATACGGGTACAGTCTGGGTGAATGTTACAAAAATGAATACCGGTGAGTCAGGATTAGGAACTCTTCAGGTTCATTTATATCAAGGTACAGGGAATTATACAGACTGCGGAGAGGAGTATTTTTATAACTTGAGTCAAACAGCATATCTGCAGAGGGACGAGATAAAAACGTTACACTTTACTTTTTATGGTGTACAAACCCACAATAATACAGGCTGTTATGGGGTGTACTACGAGATTAACTAAATTTTCTACAAAAAACAGAAATAAGGCATCCTCCTTTACATCGTTTTATGGATATCTGTGGAGAGCTCATCGACAACCACATCGAAATAAAAAAAGCAAGTGACATTGGAAGACTGTTCAATAAAAGTCATATTGGAACGCTGCTGTCGAACAATACCCTGCAGCTCAATCTGCTTGAGGGTGTATTTTTACTTGACGAAGGAAAAATGATATTATTCCAAAATAGAAAACAAATCAATTTTTCACACCTTCTCAAACGAGCTGTACAACAGATACCTGAGTTTGAAACAAAATATCTTGTGTATAAAGATCTTCGATCTAGAGGCCATGCTATCACCCTCAACGATGATGATGCTCATGTTTCCTTTAGTAAGTTCAAAGAGAAAAATAAGATTGTCCCCTCCTGTGTTATCGCTGCCTTTTCCGAACGAGACATCCTTGACATTGAAGTGACAAAAAAGCTGATACAACAATTCACCAAGAAGAACAACACCTTATGGTTCGCCCTTGTTGACGAAGAAGGAGACCTGACCTATTATGATGTGTCAGGGGTTAACCTCACTGGGGATATTTCAGAACAACAATATCCCAAAGGCTCGTGTATTTTACTGAAAAATCGTCTGATTGTGTTTGATAAAAAACTCGCTGATCAGCTGCTTCAAAAAGAGTTTTTTGGCAAACCTTTTGGAGAAATGCTGCAGCTTTCGTTTGTCGAAGCCTTGTATCTTCTTGAGAAAAATGTCCTGGAGGTTCAGACCATGGATGGAAAGAATCTTACTGAGGAGAAATGCATACAGCTGATGCAGCAGCATCAACCGGACATTGTTCAAAGGCTCATGGTGTTTAAGGATTTAAAACAGAGAGGGTTGTTGGTGAAAACCGGGTTTAAATTTGGTGCGCATTTCCGGGCGTATACCAAGCAGCCGGATAAGACCCATGCGGAGTACCTCATTCATGTCGTCGAGAAAGGATTCACCAGCATATGGGCTGAGATCAGCCGTGCTGTCCGTCTTGCGCATACGGTGAACAAAGAATTTGTTTTTGCGTGCATCGATGGCCATACTATCGATTATATTAAACTTGGACGATTACGTCCATAATTTTTCATAATGTATTTATACCTCGTTGGCCATTCGAGCAATTCCAAATGTGAGGGAGGAGTTTAGTATGCTTCAGATCCGGTGGCATGGCCATTCCTGCTTTGAGATAACCAACGATGTGACGATCGTGACCGATCCGCATGATGGCAGATCGATTGGGATCCCTGCGCCAAGCGTAGCAGCAGACATTATTTTAGTGTCGCACAATCACTATGATCACAACAGCGTTAAATCCGTGGAAAAAGAAAATTCAAAGATAATTACCGATGAGCGGAAACGGACCATCGGAAACATCCAGATTATTGGCATCCCTGCATTCCATGATACTGCTCATGGTCAACGACGTGGGAACATGATTTTGTACAAATTTTCTTGTGATGACATCACGTTCTGTCATCTTGGTGATTTAGGTCATCAGCTTGATGAAAAATCGATTCAGCAGATTGGAAAAGTCGATATATTATTTATCCCGGTTGGTGGAAACTATACGATTGACGCAGAGCAAGCATGGCAGGTAATAAATGCAGTAAAACCAAGGATCGCTATCCCGATGCATTATCGAATCGAAGGGTTGTCCATCCCGATTGCTGGGATTGATTCTTTTTTAGAGAAAAACAAGTATAAACTGCTCAAAGTGGGAAATGAAATTGACATTGAGAAAGACGATCTGCCAAAGGAACCTGAGGTCTGGGTTTTTACGATGTAAGCTTTTTTTGAAATACCTCTGTGTTTACGCAGTTTGGTGGAATTTGACCTTTGAGTCCTTTGATCATGTTTTCTGCGGCCATGAGCGCCATTTTTGTCCGCGTCTCAATGGTACCTGATCCGGTATGTGGTTGTAGCACGACGTTATCTAGGTGTTTCAGCTCTTTGGAAATCTCCGGTTCTTTTTCATATACATCAAGACCAGCACCGAAAATCCACTGCTCTTTTAATGCTTTGATTAGTGCTTTTTCATTGATGATTGGCCCGCGTGCCGTATTAATAAGGATCGCTGTTTTTTTCATCATGCGTAGTTCTCTTTCGTCGATGAGATGGTAGGTTGCTTTTGATAATGGGACATGGATTGATGCGAAGTCTGATTCTTTGAGCAATTGTGACAGAGGGACTTTTTTTGCTCCGAGCATTTGCTCAAGTTCTTTGTTTCTCTGCTCATCGGTATAGAGTATTTTCATATGAAATCCGATGCTTTTCAGGGCAAATGCTGTGCCGATACGTCCTGTACCGATGATGCCGAGCGTTTTATTCGTGACGTCCTGTCCAAGCATCAGCAATGGTGCCCATCCTTTGAACGATCCTTTCCTGGTGAATGTATCTCCTTTGACGATACACCGGGCAACCGAAAACAATAACGCCCATGCGAGCTCAGCAGTGGTCTCGGTTAGCACACCAGGGGTGTTGCTCACCGGGATTCCTCGCTTGGTTGCAGCAGTGATGTCGATATTATCGTACCCCACAGCATAACTGGCGATCATCTTCAGGTTTGGCTCAGCGTTGATTACATCGGAATCGATAGGGTCTGTCAGAAGACAGAGGAGGCCGTCTTTTCCTTTGATTCCTTTGATGAGTTCTTCTTTGGTAAGGACTCTGTCATGGGGATTGACCGTCAGGGTGAATTCCTTTTTTAAAAGATCCAGTCCTGATTGTGGTATCTTTCTGGTCACAAAAACCTTCATAGGTCATCAGATGCTCCTGTCCAGATGGAAAGATTGTTATTTAGAGCTTTCTAAAAAACAGGTATTCCTAACAATGTATAAAAGAAAAAATAGGAGGTAGGTGTTCCCCTGATTCCGAAAGGTTACCTTGTTTTTGTTTTTTCTTTGGAGAGCTCATCAAACGAGTAGAACTTCAGGTTTCCCTCAGAATCTAGTGCACCATTTTGATTAAGGACCCATTGTCGTGTCGTTTTTATCCTTGGCTGAGCGTACACTCGTATCTCAGGGAAATTTGGGTTTTTCTCTTTATCAATCAGTTTATACACTGACCAATTCACTTTGATCGGATCAATCGGAGACCAGTCACCGATTTTTTTCATATATTGTGCGGTCAGGTTCGCGTCATAGGTATAACCGGTTACCAGCCATTCATTTTTAACGAGCGTTTCCCCACCTTTTGGTTCATAGTATGGTTCTTCTATGAGATTGGCATTATACTTAAAGTAACCACAAAACATTAGTCCCCAGTCGTTTTGATCATATGGTGGACCATTTTCACCATGAGATAAATCAAAGGTTTTGACACCATTTGTATACATGTAGTTCAGCACACTATGATATTGTCCCCATGTTGCTTTGTATTGTTTATTTGGAAGGATGAAGATACCATAGCTGACGTTATCGATTCCTCCAAAAGCACAATTATCCGCGTCGACACTACAACTATGTGCCATCTCATGCAATATTAACGATCCTAAGGAGATACGTACACCTCTTTCTGTCGGGACGAGACCCATGACGACAAAGTTAAATATTTGTTGTTTTGGTTTGAATTTTGCTGATATGTACGCGATTTGTGTGGTATCATAGACATTGTTTTTCGAGGGGTGTTGGAAACCACCGCCATGCCCGATGACCAAATAGCGGAATACTCCTTTTCTTTCATCGGGGAAATAATGATCGTAAAACTGCAGCATCATACCGGAATCTTGTGATATTTTAGCTATGTGCGGTAACATTTGTCCGCCGCCGTTTGGTGGGCTATCTGGCCAGCCATCATCAAAAAAGACCTGGATGTTGTTCCGCGCGAATCGCTCAATGATGCCTTGTTTACTCTCTTCTAAAAAGTAGTGCGGGGGATCAAATAGTCCGCCAGATCCCATGATGTCGACTTCGTAATAAATATTTTGAACGAAGGGGTTAGCCAACCATTTCTCCAGCTTATATTCATTAAGATTTGAGATACCGTCCATGTCCGGGTCTAGGTTTGCATGATCATCCCAGGTGAACGGATCATATCCCCATTTCCATTCCCATGCAGTTGGTATGCCGTCGCCATCAGGATCAAGTTTTGAGTCATCCACCGTTGGGTCTGTTCCGAGGATGTTGACCTCAGTCCAATACGGAATGAAATCGCCATCGTAATCTATCTGATAGACGTTAAACCATATCTCGAAGGTTTCACCGAGAAAGTGTCCGTATCCATCTTTATCGTTGAAATTGTCAGAACCAGACCATCGGCCAGTACGATAATCGTAAGTGACCGTGAGGGAGTCTCTCGGAATATTTTGAGTTTTTCGTCCTAACAATCCGGATTTTACTTGTTCCATTATGGTGAGCGTGATTGTTGATTTTTCTTGCTCTTCTTCCGCATCTTTCATAATTTTGTTTTCCTGAAACATGGTATCCCATGTATTAAACAATACTTCAGTGGTCCTGCCATGCTGGGTGACGTCTTTACTGACATATTCCAATCCATCCATGTTTGTGACGAAATAAAACGAAGGTTTATTTTTCCAAGAGTTGCCAGGCTTCATTAATTTATCAAGAAGACCTCTGTCCCGGATTCTTAGTATTTCAAGGACGACCCCTTGGTTTTCTAGCGGACTGATACGATTATCGATAGTTTGAGGAGCTTGTTGAACAGGTGTTACTTTCTTTGTTGATAAATACTCGAGGTAGACATAGGTCCCAGAACCAACTAAACAGGCGACAACTAGTAGCGAGACTCCTAACATTATTTTTTGTTTATGTCTAAGATACATTAATGTGTGCCTCCGGTATGGAGTAATATAGTATTGGTATTAATAATATAGTTTACAATTTATATAAAGTTATTGGTATTCAAAATTGGGCCTTTATTGTTTTTTCTCGGAGAAAGTGATTTCGAGATAAAACACCTCAACAAATTTTTCAGGAAGAACCAAGGGAGGTGATAAGTTGAGTAAGAATTTCGTTTAATGGAGCATCGATGTGACGGTCTACCCCAATCCTCACAAGCGTTCCATTCATGGAATCAATCTCTGTTTTTTTCCCTTGTTGGATGCTTTGAAGCATGGAGGAATAATTCAGTGCAGTGTCCCGGATGACTTCTTTTGTTTTCTCTATCATTTCAGATGGGGACAGCGTAATTCCTTCCGATGATGCAATCAAGCTTGATTCCATGCATACACACTCGACGATCTTTTCTAAGAGCGGGTTATCAAGCAAATATCCGTTTTTACAGCCGAAAAACGCGGTGAGCGGGTTGATGCTGGAGTTAATGATTGCTTTTATCCAGATTTCCTTTACGATATCCTCGCTCATTTGTGTGTCAATTCCTGCTTCGTTGAAGATGTGCACGATGCTTTCTAGTCTCTTTGATTGATGACCATCGAGTTCTCCAAGGATAGTTTTTCCCTTTCCTGTATGCGTGATTTCACCAGGTTTAGAAAAAATTGTACCATGCGTGGAAACACCAGCGAGAATATGGTTTTTTTCGATGATTTGTTCTATCCTTTCGATGTTGTCTAACCCATTTTGGAGGGACAGGACCATTGTCTCATCTTGTATTATATTCAGTATTTGTTTGCTTGCCGTCTCGGTATCATATGATTTAACGGTAAGAAGAATGAGGTCTGGTGTGAAGGAGATGTCCTTAGTAGATTCTACCGCGGGGACCGTTACAGAAAGGCGAGTTTTTCCTTTAACGGTCAACCCATTTTCTTGAATGCAGCTGATATGCGGTCCTCGTCCAACTAACACGACCGAATTATTTTTTGAAAGAAGCGCACCGAAGAGCGATCCGATAGCACCCGCCCCAAAAATTACGATATTCATACAGGTATTCCCCTTTTTTTACAATGCTGTCTGATTTCCTCAGGCGTCATAGCGATGAGAGGGCTCAATATTGGGATGATACTATTCTTTTTAAGTAGCGTGATTGCTTCTAGTGAGCGAGCAGGTTCCTCAAGCGTATGACCAGTAACCAATGCATCGCATTTTTTTTCAGAGGCAATGACTAATAATCGGTGGAAGAACTCTTCAGTCGTCGGGTCGATACAGATGATCTCAGAATCTGCATACCAATGAGCAAGAAATGAACGAATGACTTCTTCGTCTGACTTCTTCATATCCACGATGATGACGTTACATCCCCGTCGCATGAGATACCATGCGGCAAGCAAGGACGTTGGGTCATCGATAAGGGCGATCATAGTCCCCTGCGTTCCCAGCGGAAGACCTCCGACTCCATGGATCTTTTCAGTGAAGAGAAACGATTTCTTATCTCGGACTTCAATAAAAAGCTCGATATCAGGTTTACTTAAGTCAACGCTTGCGCCTGTTGCCTTGACAATATCGTTGCCTATACGCACGGCGACTTGCTGACTTGTGAACGGATGTGTTCCAACCCGTGTCGCTCGAATCGCAAAACTTTTTTTCTCGGTCAATATATTTTTCATTAGCTCTTGAGCGATGATTGACATGTCCTGCATTGTTGACGTTGTTTGCACTGCTGGGCTAAACGATACGATACCAAATATCCGTGACAATATCCCAATGCTCCTGGATATCTCCGTTGTTGCTAGATAGATCCTTCCTCGTTCCTTTTTAATATCATGTATGATATTTTCTGCTATGAGAGCTTTTTTTATATTTCTCACAAGGATAGATTCGAAATACTTTCGTACATAGGCGCTCTTCAGTGACAGTTCGCCGTATCGTATCAGGATTATGTCATACTTCATCGATTTTCAACATCTCACGGAGATACATTAACTTTTCACTTTCGAAACATTTTAGATACTTTGTTGTGATATGGTATTGCATGATTCCTTTTATTGTTGGACGCAAAAAATTGGTCAAAAGTTACTATTCACCTCCTTTGAAGCAGACGATCATTCAAAAACTACGTATCGGGAAGGTTTTTTACCTGTTTCTTCTTTTTGTACCTTTGAGTCTTTTTTCTGCAGTGGTTTTGAAAAATGATACCTTCACATTTATCACCTGTATCCTGGCGATCGTTCCACTCGCACGAATCATGGGTTATACAACAAAGGAAATTTCTCTTCAAAGCAATCCAACGGTTAGTGGTTTGCTCTCTGCAACCTTCGGAAATGCCATTGAATTGATTATCGCCATCTTTGCCCTTCGAGCGGGGTTAATACAAGTCGTACAAGCTTCTATTATCGGGAGTATCATTGGAAATATTTTACTCTTGGTCGGTCTGAGTATTTTTGCTGGTGGCCTCCGCTATAAAAACCAGCGGTTCAATAATGAGACCATTGCTGTTTCTTCAACAATGCTTATTATTGTCGTTGCTGGACTTGCAATCCCCAGTGTCTATGATTTTCTCAAACCGCATGGCCCCCATATACAGGTCCTCAGTGCCGCGGTTGCCGTGGTGATGACATTGATTTATCTTGCTGGATTGTTTTTCTCCTTACGCACCCATCGGGATCTTTTTGATGCAAGCGATGAGATGAAGGCAACACATGAAAGACCGACGATGAGTAAAAGACTTGCTGCCATCATTTTATTGCTCACGGTCGCTGTTGTTGCCATAGAATCTGAGTTCCTCGTCCGCGCTATAGAGACTGCTGCGGTCACCATTGGGATTACCCAGACCTTCATCGGAATTGTTGTGATTGCGATCATCACCAACATCGCAGAGAATTCAACCGCGGTGCATTTCGCGCTTGAAAACAAACTTGATGTCTCCATCGAGATAGGATTGAGTAGCGCCATTCAGATAGCGCTGTTCGTCGTCCCTATCCTGATGTTGGTCAGTTCCGTGTTTAATTTTGGTTTTACCCTTGTTTTTACTCCTTTCGAGATCCTTGCCGTCATGCTTGCGGTCTTAATCGTGAACTATCTTTCTGCTGACGGGAGATGTAATTGGTTAGAAGGAGCACAACTGATCAGCGTCTATGCTATTATCGCTATTGCGTTCTTTTTTGTGGCGTAATAAACAGTAGATATTACCATTCCTGGTGAAAGACGGTCTCTACGTTTTTTAGAGAATGGTTCGCTACAAAGGAGATGTTCATCGGTGTCAGTGAGATTTTGTTTTCGTTCAATGCTTTAAGGTCGGATCCTTCATCCATGTTTTTAAATTGTATTGGAGGCGTCTGATGAAGGTATTTACTTCCTTTTTTATGAAATAGTCTGCCGTATCGTGTTCTAAAAAGTGTGGTGATCTCCAGTGGTGTATCAACTGTCGCATGAAAAGGGATGTTGAGGGAGAAAAGATCGACGCCGACGAATGCTTTATCCATGAGAATGGTGGTGACCTTTGTCGTGATTTTTGCTGCGTTTTCAAAGAGCTGGTTACTTTCGGGGGTATAAAAATCGGTTTTTTTATCCCTAATATTCATAGGGATTGACAGTGAGGTAGCGATGGACCTGACCCCATCGATTGATCCTTCAATTGCTGCCCCAATCGTTCCGGAACTAAGCGTTCTGGCCTGTCCGATGTTCAGTCCGATGTTTATCCCGGAGAGTACCATTTTTGGTCGTGTATCGACAGCATCGTAGAGCCCNATTTGTACACAATCTGCGGGGGTCCCGTTGAGCAGGAACATGTCAANGTCATCATAGGTTATTCTTCTGAGTTTCAGTTCCTTTTTGGTGGTGATAGCCTTTCCGATCCAACTTCGTCCCCGGTCAGGGACAACTGCGGTCACCGAATATTTTTTTGNAAGCTCTTTTACTAGTGCTACGAACCCTGCGGATTTGTACCCGTCATCGTTGGTCACAAGGATGTCTGTCATCGGCAACGGAAAAAGCAGCAGATTAATGAACCTTTCCGGTGCAATCGTCACTGTTGAATATTTATATAGCAGCATTCTATAGGTTGTAGAAATATGATTACGAAGACGGGCACTGATCTAGATATCATTCTTATTACCGGGGAATATTACGATGATCATCCACTCTCACCCGTAGGTGTTATCGCCAAGGTTCTCGATGCAAAAGGATATCGTGTCGGTGTGATTGAGAAACCCGAGACCATGGAGCACTACCTAAAGTTAGGGGCGCCTCGTCTGTGTTTCGGGGTCACCTCTGGCTCGATTGACAGCATGGTCCATAACTATACGCCGTTAAAACATAAAAGAATCGAGGATAAATACAGCGATGCCACGAAAATACCGGACCGTGCCGTGATCTTTTATTGTAACAAGCTTCGGCAGTACTTTAAATCAAGTGTGATCGTCATCGGTGGCATTGAAGCTTCCCTGCGACGCTTCGCTCATTATGATTATTGGGATAATAATGTACGACGCAGCATCCTTCTTGATTCCCGGGCTAACATTCTGGTCTATGGGAACGGGGAAAAGCAGATTATCGAAATTGCGCAGCGACTGAAGGATGGAGTGGAGCTGCGAGGAATCGCGGGAACATGTATCCTGAGTAAAGAACTTGATGCGTCGTTTGAACTCTTACCTTCTTTTAAGGAAGTAATCATTGATAAAAAAAAGTTCTGCGACATGCAGATGGGTTTTTCCAATGCAAAGAACCTTGCGCAGGAGTACACGAACAGCTACGTCCTTCAGTATCGATACCCGACCTATACCACCAGAGATCTGGATTGGATCTATTCATTGAACTATTCAAGGAGATTGCATCCGAGATCCTTGTTAAGGATGGGGAAATTTTCTGTGGTGATTCATCGTGGATGTGTCGGGGCTTGTAATTTTTGCTCGCTTTCGCTACATCAAGGAGACAGTATTATCTCACGGTCCGAGGGAAGTATCCTTGAGGAAATCAGAAAGTTGACACAGCATCCTGATTTTAAAGGATATGTCGATGATTTTGTCGGTCCGTCTTCGAATATGTATGCGATGGAATGCACTCGTCCTGAAACGACGACCGCCCCCTGTGAAGGATCCTGCATCCTCTGTCCTCAGTTGGATAAAACCCATCGACGTCTCATTTCGTTGTTACGGAAAGCAAGGCAGATTAAAGGGGTGAAAAAGATTTTTATCCGCAGCGGCATCCGTTACGACCTGGCGTTGGAGAGCAGAGAATACATCAAAGAAATCTCAGACCATCATATCTCAGGATGTCTGAAGATCGCACCAGAGCATTTCTCAAACAAAGTCGTTGGTCTGATGGGGAAGGATAACGTCAGGTTTGATGAGTTTCTTTCGTATTTTACGGCGATTAATGAGCGGAAAAAACAAGGATTGCGGTACTATTTTATGATCGGTCACCCTGGTGATACCCTAAGCGAGGTGTTATACTTGCGCGACATCATCAAAAAAAGACATCTGGAGAACATCGAGCAGTTCCAGTTGTTCACCCCGACCCCGATGAGTATTTCATCATGTATGTACTGGACCGGATACAACCCCTTTACAGGGAGACGCATAGACGTCGTCTATGATTATCATACAAAGAAAAAGCTAAAAAGGATCATGCTGGGTCTGCCTTTACAGAAACCATCAGAAGACTGATGATCGCCCACCCCTGTATATTTCTTAATATTTATCTTTTACTTTCAGTGCGATGTCTTTTTCGCGACATTCTTTGCAGCGCTCTTTGTCGGTCGGTCGTTGTTCACTGATTTCCCACTCTGGGTTGGTTCGGACATACACCGGGACTGATGTACATTGAAGATGCCAATGGTAAAGAGTGTCGTTTTTCTTCCAATAGTATGACATTCTTCATTCCTCCATGTACGATATTGTTTTTCGGTATTTAACTTTTTTTTCCTCTGTAATTCTATGGCTTAATATACATCTCTTGTGATATCGTGTCTGTTGAGGTGAGAAACAATGGATCAAAAACAGGTATTGGAACGGTGGCTTGTTCAGTTGAAACACAATGAAATCAGCTCTGATGCAATCGGTTTGGGTCCTGATAAGGAACAGGCGTTGCGACATATCCGAGAAGAGCTGGAAAAAATTCAGAAGATGGAGAAAAGCCAGTCTCCATCGGACCAGTAATAATACCGTTATTCGTAACGGAGCGCGACCACTGGGTCCATCTTGGCTGCTTTTCGTGCAGGCAGTACCCCGGCAACGATGCCGATCAGGATTCCAACGATACTGGCGATGAGGAACCATTCTGGAGCATAGGTTAATTTGATTGATCCTGCGCTGAATGCACCCCCGAGGTTCTGTATGTTTTTGTTTAAGAGGTCGACCACAAACCAACTTCCGCTTGCACCAAGGATGCATCCGGTCAGACCACCGATGAACCCGATGATCATGGATTGGTAGAGGAAGAGCTGCAGGATGTCGCGTCGTTTCGCCCCTATCGCCATCATCGTACCGATCTCTCTGGTTCGTTCGGTGACTGTCGCAAACATGATATTAGCAATTCCTATCGCACCGATGAGCAGTGATATCAGCGCGATCGCAGTGATATAGGTCCTGATGACGCTCATGACTTGGTCGATACGTACCAAGATGTACTGCTGGGTGATTACCACGAAATCGGAGTTCTGGTCTTTGTACTGACTTGCGTCAGATCCGGTACCATCAAGATATTTCAAAATTTGATTTTGCGCATCTTCCACGTGTTTCGTGTCTGTTGCTTCTGCAAGCAGGACTGTGTAGGCAACGACGCGTTTTAGGAGAGTGCCGACGTTTGATCCGAAATAGCTTGAATAATACGGTTTTGTTGGGCAGATGATTCCCGGGGTTGATAGGGTGTTAAACATACTGAGAGTCGAGCTTTCTTTGAGGATACCGACAACCTTCGCTTCAAGGGTTTTGCCATCGACCCGTCGTAAGTAAATCGTGTCACCAATTTTCAAGGGTTTGTCTTTTCCGAACACCTCAGCGACGTTTTTGCTGATGACTACCTCATTTTTTCCTTCCTCAAACATTTTCCCTTCAGAAAGCTCCAGGTTCAGGATCTCCAGCAGCGCGGGAGTGCTTGCGTACATTGCTTCTCCGGGTCTGGACTCCCATTTTAGGAACCCATCACGTTTCAGTATTTTGTTAAGGGGAACAATCCCAAGAGGTGCAACTATTTTTATCGACGGTAAGTGTTGTATGTTTTCGACATCGTTGGTGGTAAACACTACGGATCGTATCGACAGCTGTGGTGTCGCTCCACCAGTCCCTGTCCCGATGACCATCCCGGTTGGGTTAAAGAGATTCCACTGTTCTGCAATAAAACTGCTCACGGAGTTTCCTGCGGTCGTCACCATGATGACCGAAGCAACGCCGATGATGACTCCGATGAGTGTGAGGAACGTCCGTATCTTGTAGGACTTCATCGTATCAAGGCCCATTACTAAGATATCTCGGATCATGTGTCCTCACTGACTTCGCCGTCAAGCATATTAATGACCCGGTTCGAAAACCGTTTCAAGGCGTTTGCATGGGTGACGAGGAGGATGGTTTTACCTTCCTGGTTTAATGCAACTAGTAATTCCATGATCTGCTCACCGGTTTTTGTATCAAGGTTCCCGGTTGGTTCATCAGCAAGAATGATCGAAGGGTTATTGCTGAGTGCTCGTGCGATAGCTATCCGCTGTTGTTGTCCACCAGACAACTCAGAGGGACGATGGGTCGCCCAGTTGGTCAACCCGACTTTTGCCAGGAGATCAGCAGCACGGCGGTCCCGGTCAGCTTTGGTGCCTCCAAGAAAAACCATGGGGAGTGCGATGTTTTTTAGCGCGCTCATGGTTGGCATCAGATTGAATTTTTGAAAAATGAACCCGATTTTTTTTCCCCGAATTTCAGCCAATTGATTATCACTAACAGTGGAGATATTCTCTCCATCGACTATGATTGTTCCTGATGTTGGGCGGTCGAGGCACCCGATAATATTCATCAGCGTACTTTTCCCTGAACCTGAGGGACCCATGATTGCAACAAAATCGCCTTTCCGGATTTTCAAATTGACATTGTTTAATGCTTTGAAATCGGTTTTTCCTGTTTTGTAGATTTTTGTCAATGAATCGATATCTATGACATATTCCGACATCATGAGTCCTCCGTAGAAAATGTTCTACGGTGTGTGAACATTATTTCGTAATCAGGCTCTGTGCAAGAGCTTTTGCTCGGTTTGCGACGACAAAGGATTTTGCGATGAATTCCACTTCGGTTGCTTCCTCGGGGCTTGATACTTGACCAACAATCATCATTTTTTATCACTCCTCGAGGTCTGTTTTGTCTGTTTAATTTAAAGCGTCTTGTTGTACAACTCTTACCTGGGGTCTTTACAGTTCTTATCTAAAAAAGTTTTCGGTTGGATTTTTCCCCTTCAAAAACATGGTCAATACAATGAGTTTTCACATATATTATAGAGAAAACATTTAAATGCTAGAGGTGTATAACAAAAGAGGAGGACTTATAAAATGAGAAAAAACTTAATTGTAGGTAGTCTGTTGGCTGTATTCCTGATGATGATGTTGCCGACAGTAGCTGCAGCAGAAGCAAAGGTAGCACAATCCGCTACAACATCACCTAATCTTCTTAGTATTCAGACAGCGTATGTTGAAGCGATTCGAGCAAAGTATAAGGACGATCCATCCCCGCAAACATTCATTCTCCTGACGCTCGCTATCCTGTTTCTAAAGCTTTTACGATGGGGATCTATTATCGTGATCGGAGCAATACTCCTGGTTATTCTAAAAGTAATCGGTGGACGTAACAATACGACCGCGGTCGGTTGTTAATCTTTTTTCTTTTTTTTCTGTTTTTTTTTCCACATTATGGTTTGACTGTGGCTGTTTCCTGGTTTNATCGGTGGTAGGGTNGTCTGTTATCTGACCGGGAAAATTTTGTTTGTGCTGATTTGAAATTTGAAAAATCACTTGTTTGATGGCATCGATTTGTATACTTTCGGTGACCTCTTAGAAAACCTTGAATATGTGATTGTAGTTGTTGGAGGGCTGGCCAAGATAAAATAATGACCGATTGTCACTAGAAAGTATATATATTTGTATATATTCTTTCTGTTTTCAAGGGGGATTTCCAATGAAAAACATCATCATCAAAGGAGCACGAGAGCACAACCTTAAAAACATCAGCGTGGAACTACCAAGAGATAAACTCATTGTCATCACCGGGATTTCCGGCTCGGGAAAATCCACGCTTGCGTTTGATACGCTGTATGCTGAAGGGCAACGCCGATACGTCGAATCACTCTCGGCCTACGCCCGTCAGTTCCTGGGACTGATGAACAAGCCGGATGTCGACAGCATAGAAGGACTGTCCCCTGCGATATCCATTGAGCAGAAGACGACCAGTAAAAACCCCCGTAGTACGGTCGGCACGATAACAGAGATTTACGATTACCTTCGGTTGCTGTTCGCACGGATAGGAACACCGTATTGTCCTACTCATGACATCAAAATCGAGTCGCAATCACCTGAGAAAATATCAGGGCGGATCGCAGCTGAGCTGAAAGGGACCCTCCTAGTCCTCTCACCGATCATCCGTCAGAAAAAAGGAACCTATGAGCAACTATTCAAGGATTTAAACAAGGAGGGCTACACCAAAATACGGGTGAACAAGACAATCTATCGGACCGATGAGAGAATCAGTCTTGAACGCTACAAGAAACATGACATTGACGTTGTGATTGATCGGGTCGAGTCGACGGATACGTCCCGTCTTGCAGAAGCCGTTGAACAAGCCTTGAAGAAATCCGAAGGGCTTCTGATCGTGTTGGATAGTTCCAACAAGGAGCATATCTACTCATCGACAATGGCCTGTCCGGTCTGCGGTATGGTGTTTGAGGAACTTCAGCCACGTATGTTCTCCTTTAACAGTCCGTTTGGTGCCTGTGAAGCATGTCATGGGCTTGGTATAAAGATGGAGTTTGACCCCGATCTCATCATTCCGAATAAAGAGCTCAGCATCGCCGATGGGGCGATCGCCTTGTATAAGACCATTCGGGACAGCTGGCGAAACAACTATCTTGGCGCGGTCGCAAAACATTACGGGTTTGACATTTTCACCCCGATACAGGACCTCACTGAAAAGCAGTATAATGCGATCATGCATGGGTCTTCTGAACCGATTCGTTTTAACCTGGTCATGAAAAACGGTGATGCACACTACTCGCATGTTGGAGCCTGGGAAGGGCTCATCCCGCAGTCGGAGCGGCTCTATAAACAAACCGAGTCAGAGTACCGCAGACAAGACATGGAACGGTTCATGCGCATTTCCCCATGTCCCAAGTGTAATGGAAAACGATTAAAACAAAAAATTCTCTCTGTAAAAATCGCTCATAAATCAATAATCGATCTCACCGATATGTCCATTAAGCAGTCTCTCCAGTTCTTTGAAACAATTAAACTTACAAAAAAACAGGAGGAGATCGCGCATCTTATCTTAAAAGAAATCATCGCACGGCTAAAATTTTTAGACAACGTCGGGTTGAACTATCTGACGCTCTCACGAAACGCAGGGACGCTCTCCGGTGGTGAGGCACAAAGGATAAGGCTTGCGACACAGATCGGGTCAAACCTTGTAGGAGTCCTCTACATTCTCGATGAACCTTCGGTTGGGCTGCATCAGCGGGATAACAAAAAACTCATTTCGACGCTGCAGCGGTTACGTGATTTGGGCAATACCCTCATTGTTGTGGAGCATGATGAGGAAACCATACGTCATGCCGACTATGTCATCGACATGGGCCCTGGTGCTGGTATTCACGGGGGTAAAATTATCGCACAGGGAACGCCTAGGCAGATCGAACAAAATCCTCGTTCGCTCACTGGTCAGTACCTATCAGGGAAACTTTCTATCGAGATCCCTGAGACCAGGCGATACGCAGAAAGTTACATCCGTGTCAAAGGCTGCAAAGAAAACAACCTCAAGAACATCGACGTAAACATCCCCATCGGTGTCTTTACGGTTATCACCGGGGTTTCTGGGAGTGGCAAATCAACGTTCGTCTACGAAATCCTCTATAAAGGGTTGATGAGACGGCTTCATGATTCACGAGATCTGCCGGGGAAACATGAGGAAATACTGTTTGACTCTGAGATCGACAAGGTGATCGTGATTGATCAAAGNCCGATTGGAAAGACCCCGCGGAGTAATCCTGCGACCTATACGAAAGTGTTTGATGAGATAAGAAATCTCTTTGCTCAGACGCCGGAGGCCAAGCTTCGGGGATATAAAGCAGGCCGGTTTTCTTTTAATGTGAGCGGGGGACGATGCGAAGCATGTCAAGGTGATGGACTCATAAAGATTGAGATGAACTTCCTGCCTGATATCTATGTCGAGTGTGAGGAATGCAAAGGAAAACGATACAATAAAGAGACGCTTGAGGTGCAGTATAAGGGAAAATCGATTGCTGAGGTGTGTGCCATGAGTGTCGAGGAGGCATTAGACCACTTTGAGAATATCCCGTATATCCGTAAGAAACTGGAGACGCTCTCGCAGGTGGGTCTGAACTACATTAAACTAGGTCAAAGCTCAACGACACTGTCTGGTGGGGAGGCACAACGGATTAAACTGACACGGGAGCTGTCAAAGAAAAGCACGGGACGGACGTTGTATCTGCTTGATGAGCCGACGACCGGGCTGCATTTCCATGACGTCAAGAAACTCATCGACGTCCTCAACAGTCTGGTGAATATGGGCAATACCGTAGTGGTCATCGAGCATAATATGGAAGTGATCAAGTGCGCGGATCATATCATCGATCTTGGCCCGGAGGGTGGTGATTTCGGTGGAGAAATCGTTGCGGTTGGAACACCGGAGGAGGTCGCGCGCAATAGACAAAGTTACACTGGGCAGATCCTTCGACCATTGTTTTGTGAGAAGAAGGTATGTTTGACGTAGCAACATTACCTACAAACCCTGGATGCTATCTCTTTCGAGATGCCGCTAAAAAGATCATCTATGTCGGCAAGGCAAAGAACCTTCGAAAGCGCGTGAGCAGTTATTTTCAAAAAAAGGACCTGGATCCGAAGACTCGTTGTCTGATTAATAGTTTTGACTCCGTTGAATTTTTTATAACCGATACTGAAGTTGAGGCATTGATCCTGGAAAACACGCTGATTAAAAAGCATCAGCCGAAATACAATATTAATCTTAAGGATGCGAAGACCTACGCGTATATCCGCCTCACCGATGAGGCATTTCCCCGGCTGTGTATCGCACGACAGAAACAGGGGGATGGAAAATATTTCGGCCCGTTTGTTTCAGCCCTGGAGCGCGACCATGTCTTGCAGTTTCTCACTAGGACCTTTGCGCTGCGGACGTGTANAAAATTACCGAAGAAATCCTGTCTTCGCTTTCATCTGCAGCTCTGCGCCGGCCCCTGCATCGGAGGCATCTCAAAGGAAGAGTATGACCATAAGATAAGAAATGCTCGTTTTATTCTCTCAGGGAAATCAGCGGAGCTGTTAAAAGAATTAAAACAGGAGATGAGCAGGCAATCCCAGCAGTTGGATTTCGAAAATGCTCTCGTTCTTCGAAATCAAATGACCGCGATACAGCATCTTCAGGAACGCCAGAAGATGCAGCAGCAGCACTCCTTTGATGAGGATATCATTAACTTCCTGGTCAGGGATGAAACCGTCTACCTCATGTTGTTTAATATCTACCAAGGAGCTTTGTCAACAAAAAACGAGTTCGTCTTTGGTGTCACCCCTGATTTTTTTGAAGAATTCATCGTGCAATATTACTCAGAAAACCCAATTCCATCTGAAGTGATTGTTCCGCAGAGGCTCCCTGATTCTCTTATCGCGTTTCTGAGCCATAAACGAAAGAAAAAAGTTCGGATTGTCGTACCGCAGAAAGCCGCAAAGAAACAGCTCCTTGACCTGGTGTGTAAGAATATCGAAATCACCTTCTTCGGGGATGTATCAAAGGTTGAAGAGCTGCAAAGACAGCTGAACCTCCAAGAGCCTCCCTCGGTCATCGAATGTTTTGATATCTCTCATCTTTCTGGGACGTCCATGGTCGGTTCAATGGTGCAGTTCCGCAATGGAAAACCAGATAAAACCAATTACCGCAGGTTTCGTATACGGACCGTGGAAGGTATTGATGATGTCGCAGCGATCGCTGAGGTGGTACGGCGGCGTTACACAAGGCTGCAACAGGAGCATGCGGAAGTCCCGCAGCTCATTATCATCGACGGGGGAGTCGGACAGCTGAATGGTGCGGTCCAGGAACTTGAATCCATCGGTCTTAAAATCCCTATTATTTCCATAGCAAAACAATTTGAGGAAATCTATCTTCCGGGTCGACCGCAGCCGCTCCATCTGGGGAAAAAAGAAAAAGCACTGCTGTTTGTTAGAGAGATCCGTGATGAGGCACATCGTTTCGCTATAGCGTATAATCGTCTGTTACGGAAAAAGGAGCTGAGAACGTGACTGAGTTTGCTTTAAAGACCAGCTTTGCCCCGAAAGGGTCGCAGCCTGAGGCGATCAAACAATTAGTCGATGGTATTCATAAGAAATATTCAGCGCAGACATTGCTCGGAGTGACTGGTTCAGGCAAAACTTTTACGATGGCGCAAGTCATTCAACAGGTGCAACGCCCAGCGATTGTGATTGCTCATAATAAGACGCTTGCTGCGCAGCTGTACAGTGAGTTCAAAGAATTCTTCCCTGAGAACCGCGTGGAATACTTCGTCTCCTATTATGATTATTATCAACCAGAGTCGTATCTGCCCCAGAAAGACCTCTATATCGAGAAGGATGCGGATGTGAACCCGAAGCTTGAGCAGATGCGGCTTGCGGCGACCGCTTCACTTCTCTCACGACGTGATACGATTATTGTCGCCTCTGTCTCGTGTATCTATAACGTTGGTAACCCGCGTGAGTATCAAGGGCTAGGCTTTGAAATCCGAAAAGGACAGCAAATTTCGCGAATTCAGCTGCTACGGCGGCTCCTTGACATCCAGTATGAACGAAATGACCTGGAGCTCATGCCAGGGCGGTTCCGGGTGAAGGGAGACACCATCGATCTTATCCTGGGGTATTATCAGAGCATCTATCGGATTGAGATGCTTGGTGATACCATTGAGTCTATCAAGGAACTGAACAAGAACACCAGTGAAACCATTGAGGTGTTGTCGTATTTGTTCATTTACCCTGCGAAACATTTCGTGATCCCGGAAAGCAGTCAGAAACGTGCGATCGTATCGATTAAACAAGAACTGGAAGAACGTCTTCCTCAACTATCTGTCCTTGAGGCGTATCGGCTGAAACAGCGAACGTTGTATGACCTGGAGATGATTCAGGAGACCGGGTTTTGCAAAGGTATTGAGAATTACTCGCGGCATCTTGATGGCAGAAAACCAGGAGAGAAACCGTACTGTCTCCTAGATTATTTTCCTGATGATTTTCTGCTGTTCATCGATGAGAGCCATCGGACCATCCCGCAGATCCATGGGATGTACCATGGTGATTTTTCTCGTAAGCAAGCGTTGATCGATTACGGGTTTCGTCTGCCAAGTGCGTATGATAATCGGCCGTTGATGTTCAAGGAGTTTGAACAGTATATGCGCACCGTGGTGTTTGTTTCGGCAACGCCAGGTGCTTATGAGCTGGGGAAATCACAGCAGATAGTTGAGCAGATTATCCGACCGACCGGTCTGATCGATCCTCCTGTGGAAGTCAGGAAGATAGATGGTCAGATCCGGGATCTGATCGGTGAGATTCAGACGACGGTTAAGCGAGGTGATCGCGTGTTGGTGAATACCCTGACAAAGAAGCTAGCTGAGGAGCTGTCTGAGTATCTTGCGGAGAAAGGGATAAAGACCCGGTATCTACACTCGGAGATCGATACCCTGGAGCGCTCCGAGATAATCCGTGAACTCCGTCTGGGGAAGTTCGATGTCCTGGTCGGCATTAATCTACTCAGGGAAGGTATTGATATTCCGGAAGTCGGGTTCATTGGGGTCCTTGATGCAGATAAGGAAGGGTTCTTACGTGATGAGCGCAGCCTGATTCAGATCATCGGTCGAGCTGCCCGCAATGTGAACTCAAAGGTGGTGCTGTACGCTGATGTTCTGACTGATTCGATTCAGAAAGCTCTTTCAGAGACAAACCGGAGACGGACCGTGCAACTGGATTATAACACAAAACATGGTATTATTCCTGCGACGATCATCAAACCTATCAAAGAAAAAATTGTGGAGATCACTGATACGAAGCATATCCCCCGCAAAGACATCCCAGCTATTCTTGTAAATCTGGACCTGGAGATGCGAAAGGCTGCGGATGATCTTGATTTTGAAAAAGCAATAGCATTACGGGATCGGATCACAAAGCTCAGACAAGCGATGATGAAGCATGCATAAAACATATTATGCGCATGTTGGGCGGTGAAGTCTTTGGTCGTTACAGAAATTGAGGCAAAGTCGATTCTGAGGAAACATAAGAAAATCGATTCATGGTTCCTTTCAAGATATGGAATGAATCTATACCGAGGCTGTACGCATAATTGTGTGTATTGCGATGGGCGAGCAGAAGGATACTATGTCGAAGGTGAGTTTGGCTGCGATGTTGCCGTGAAAGTCAACGCCGTGGATGTGTTACGCCGGGAGTTAGATCCGAAGCGAAAACATACCCCGTTCAAACGCGGGTATATCATTGTCGGTGGTGGTGTCGGCGATAGCTATCAACCACTTGAGCAGAAGTATCAGTTGACGCGAAAAACTCTTGAGCTTCTTTTTGAAAAAAAGCTCCCTGTTCATATTCTCACCAAGTCAACGCTAGTGAAACGAGATATAGATATCCTAACAAAGATAAATGAAGCAAGCAAAGCGATCGTGAGTTTCAGCTTTTCTTCGACCAATGAACAAATTAGCAGGGTCTTCGAACCAGGTGTTCCGCCGCCCGCTGAACGACTCGAAATAATTTCACAGTTTAAAGAAAAAGGTATCGCCTGCGGAATGTTCCTGCTACCTGTCATCCCTTTTATCACAGATACAAAGGATATCCTGGAAAAAACAATTCAGGATGCACGGAATGTTGGCGTCAATTTCATCATCTTTGGTGGGATGACGTTAAAGGACGGCAGGCAAAAACAATATTTCTTCGATACCCTTCAACGACAGTACCCTAGCCTTGTCCAGAACTATCAGATGATCTACCGGGGAAGCAAATGGGGTGAGGCAATCCCTGAGTATTATGGTTCACTTCATCAGATGTTCAATATCCTCATGAAGAGCTACAAGATACCAAAGCGGATCCCCCCGGAGCTGTATGCTGGCTTGCTGAGCGAGAACGATGTCGTGGTGGTGATATTGGAGCATCTCGATTACCTGGTGAAGCTGGAGGGNAAGAAATCACCGTTTGGGTACGCTGCCTATTCGATTTCACAGCTTGAAAGACCATTATCGGAAATGACTGGCAAGTTACAGACCATCAAAGGTGTTGGTTCCTCAACTGAAAAAATAATCCTGGAGATACTCAAGACCGGTGGTTCAGAGTATTACAAACACTTATTATTCGGATAAAATCGAGGATGCCTATATGGATTTTTCCAGCGTGTTGTTTTTACGTTTCTGCTTATTTTTCATGCGAGCAGACTCTTGCTAAAAGAAATAGAGCAATCCAAAGATCAGGAATGGCAGAATAACTGTCAGAGCACCACCCGCCCGATTTACGATTCTGGTGTAATCCACGTCTTTCCAGTATTCATCATCGACATAGATGAGTGTCGTCGCAAAGAGGGAGGAAGCGAGGAACGCATAAACTGCTATCATGATTTTATCAATAAGAATCAACGAGGGGAGCGGAGGAAGAGCTGAGGTTTGGCTGAGGTGGAACATCACTGCAGAGATCAGCATGCTGGTTCCTAGACCGAGTCGATGGGTGATTTTATCTGCTTTAAAGAAGAACGAAAGCCCCGAGACAATGCAGAAGATGATCGGTGGAAGCAACAGTTTTGCTGCGGTTAACCCGGCGTCTCGTTCCAGGATAATCGTGTAAGTGAGTTGGGAGTATTCTTCTCCCCAGGGGTATGCATGCTCAGCGACACTCATGTTCGATGATTGGATAATCCAGCCTGCGGAGCGGAACTGCTCGTCAATCCCGAGGATGTCTTCCATCGGTGCGTAGGTCACGGTGGAGATGTTATATTTTGAATCCTCCAGGATGATCTTCAACGCTTGGGAATCAAAGGGATAACTATGGAAATCTGGGTTGATGAACAGGCTTGCTTGAACACGGTACCAGACTTCTGATGTGTTGTTTGTTTGTGCCTCATAGATTTTTTCTTTTGAGGTTGCCCGGCCATTCATGAATTCAAAATTCACCGGGGAGATGTTTTGGTCCTCCCACTGGAACATCAGATAAAAATCAAGCACATATGTTCCTTTGGTAAACTCAAAGTTCCCTATGGAGATGACATAGATTCCAACGTTGATCGTGGGCTTATCTTTTAAGAGTTGTTCTTCTTGTGCTGCCAACCCTAGAGTTGAAAAGAAAAGTGAAAAACCAATAAACAGGAGAACTATGGTAGTGATTCTTTTCGTATGCATGAAGACCTCACATGAATATTTAATTTAAAAATTTTCCCAAGAGTATATGGTTGAATCTATGCTATTTTTTTGGTTTATGGTAGGTTCGTCCTGCCCATTGTATCTCTCGCTTCAGCGAAGATGCCGCCACATTTTGTGCTATTAAGAAAAACACCAGCGGCGTCATTAGAGCGTATCCTATCTTTGACCGATATCGTTCTTTTGGGTAGATCATGGTTTTTTGTAGAGTACTGATGCCAAGCCAGCCGTAGAGTATTTCAAAAAGAAGTATAGAGCTCATCAGTAAACCCGGCACATAGGTGCCTAAAAGAAGTAAAAGGATGCCGATGAAAATGACGCATTGCACGCCGATGAATCCAAGGAACGAGCCGATCCAGAAGACCGGGTAATACCAGCGGACCCAGGTGTACTGTCTGGTTCCCCAGCGCAAGAAATTCCGTATGTTGTTTTCTGCTGGGCTTTCCATGATGCATTGGGGTTGCAGATAAATCGTGTATCCAGCTTTTTTTACAGTAGTGGTGACGACGAGATCATCAGAAAAAGCAGTCCTCCATTTTGTTTGTATGTCTAGGGTGTCGAACACTTTTTTTCTGATGGCGGTGGATCCACCCCATGCGAACGTATAGTTTGGATAAAACATGAAAACCATGGGTGCCATGTTCCATGTTGATATGAGCAATGTTTTCCAGTTCGTCGGGAAATACCATCGGTAACCGGTCGTCGCACCGATTGATTCGTCTTGAAGCGGTACGATGAGGTTCTGAAGCCAGTCTTTATCTGGTTTCATGTCGCTGTCTGCAAACACCAAAACCGTTGCATCTCCGCTGGATTCTAAGCCGGTGAGCAATGCTGCGATTTTTCCGCTGCATCCCAAAATCGGTTTTGTNAGCACGACTTGGNCATGGGATTTTTCGTTTAGAATTTGCTTAAGCACTTTATNTGCGGGGTCTTCTGGTGAATCGACTACGAAGATGAGAGTATAGGCGTCGTAGTGTTGTAAGAGAAATGCCTCTATATTTTCAGAAAAACCATGTTCTATTCCTTTGCAGGGAACGATGATTGCTGCTGTCGGTGCATAGGGGCTGAATTTCTTTTTCTTTGTTTTTATCCGAGCGATTAGCCAAAGACCGATAAGATAGCATTCCCCCAGGATACCAAGAATTCCAATGATGCTGAGAAATTCTATGAGCATGCATGTTCAGAATCCTCTGTTTGTTTATATGGTTTTTAGACCGGTTCTCCCACGTATTTTTCCAT
>JGI20214J51088_10000422_pt1 | contig 29723 bp, 28 predicted proteins | sample WetSurMetagenome_FD_51088 | JGI IMG/M metagenome (IMG submission 51088) | reverse complement strand
TAGGCACTTTTAATATTATGTTTGAAAATTTATAATATATAATCAATGCAGAAAGAAACAGATTGCATTTTCGGATTACATGCAGTTATAGAGGCTATAAAAGCCGGGAAACAGATTGATCGCCTTCTGATAAAACAGGGGTTACAGGGATCATTGTATCATGAACTTATGACGGAGGTAAAAAACCATAACATAGTTTATCAGATCGTGCCACTTGAGAGGATCGAACTTGTGACAAGAAAAAATCACCAGGGTGTTCTTGCGTGGCTTTCTATCATTGAATATCAATATATTGCAAATCTCCTTCCGATGGTATTTGAAAAGGGTGAAGATCCGCTGATTATTGCACTCGACGGAGTTTCTGATGTAAGGAACTTCGGAGCCATAGTACGAACTGCAGAGTGCATGGGGGCTCACGCAATAATTATTCCTGAAAAAGGATCTGCACGGATAACGGCTGATGCAGTAAAAACTTCGGCGGGTGCTTTGCATTCATTTCCTGTATGCAGAGAAAAAAGCATCGTCCGATCTATTGAATATTTGAAAGAATCGGGTCTCAAAGTATTTTGTGCCGGTGAAAAATCAGGAGAATCAGCTTCAAAAGTTGCTTTAACAGGGCCATCGGTTTTGATACTTGGATCAGAAGATAAAGGTATAAGTCGTGAACTTATTGCATTGTCTGATCATCAGATAAAAATACCGATGACAGGGACCATAGGTTCTCTCAATGTATCTGTCGCAGCCGGGATACTACTTTATGAGATAGTAAGGCAACGTTCGCTCTGATCTACTCTATTATGCCTCTTATCCTCTGGTCGAGCATAGCCTGATCAGATGTAAATGAAGCAAGACCTGCCAGTGTCAGTAAGGTATCAGGAGCAATCTTCCCTTCACTTATCTTTTTTGCCCACCTGGCGTGGACGGGAATTTTGCCATCAGATACAATGAAACCTTTCTCTTCTTTTGAAAGCAATGGAAACATATCTTCACATCCTTCTTCATGGGCAATATGAATCAGCTCGGGACCAGTTACAGGGAGTTTTGCTGCCAGCCGGTCAGCAAGTTTAAGTACTTTACCATCAACTTCCCAAAATTTTTCAATATGAGCATCTTTTGCCGATTCGAAAATGCTGACATCATAATTTTCATGCGTCTGGGATGTGAATTTACCTGATAATTCCGTATGTCCTGCAGCAGCTACTTTTGGTGGCATGGTAAAAACATCTACTCCGGCCAGAAGTTCAAGCTGACTGTAATTTCTCAGACTTGCCGCAATCTGTTTTGTCTGCCAGGGATTTTCACCTGAAAGGCCGGTAACCCAGTTCTGCGATGATATAACTGCTTTCTCTCCTGCTCCGGATCCATCACCTAGTTTATTGTCCGACATATAAGCACCTATTCTGCCTAAAAAGACATTAACATAATCGGGTCTCGCTACTTTGGTAACAAGAACGTTCTGGCGGGCGCTGAAACCCAGNGTGAAATTAATTTTAACTCCCGAATCCTTAAGAAGCCTTGCTCCTATCAAACCTTCAGCAGTATANGGTACTTTGACAATAAATTGTTCCGGACAGATATCATGAAATCTCCTGCCATAGTTTTGAATTGCTTTAATATCATGAGCTGTATCGGTATGGAGTTCAACACTGACATATCCTCCGAACTTTAAGGCAAGACGCAGAGCATGCCTGGCGTTTAAAATAAAGGCGATCTCCTTAACCCTTTCTTCCTGAGGAAGGTCCCGCACCACAGCTTTAGCCTCAGAAATAAAAATATCATATATGCCCTTCTGGATTTCATTGTTTAACAAAGAATTATTAGTGGTAAGGGCCCCCATTTCAGCGGACCAGTTTGCTTCTGCTTCATCCATATCGCCTGTGTCGAGCCACAGTTCAGTTCCTGAATTAAAAAGTGATTCCCAGAAGGGGTCTTTTTTACCAGTAACATGTTTTTCATTTAAATTCTTCCAAACAAAATCGCTTATTCTGGTGTTTATATCAGCCATGGCATCTAATATTTTGTCAAATTTAGTTAATTATTTTCTGTAATGAAGCTTGCATATCTTCACCTGTGGGTTGCTGAAATATTTTTAGTCCGAATTCATTCATGATCGCCAGAAGATGTTCAACTAATTCTGACTGGAGGTTTTCATAGCTAACATATTCTGTATTTTTAGCAAACAAATAGAGCTGCAAGTGAAGGCCATCACCTTCAAAAGGTCTGTGCCTCATTATAATTGTTTGATTGGTATCAACATATGGGAGTTGCCTCAGATAAGCCTCAGAGTAAAATCTGAATATTCCCAGATTGGTTAGTCTATCAGAATTAAAAAATGCAGTTTCGGCATAATCGCGTTCAGTTCCTGACAAAACAGTTTTACCTTCCCGCGAAACAATGTATTCTTTTAATGCAGGTATTCTGCTAAGCTTTTCCCTTAATTCTTTGTCAAGAAATCTTACGCTCTTCATATCAATGAAGATTGATCTCTTAATCTGCCTTACTCCGGCTTCCTCCATGCCCTTCCAGTTCTGAAAAGAATCATTTACCAGCGAATAAGTAGGAACNGTAGTTATGGTCTTATCAAAATTCTGAANCTTTACAGTATTCAGTGTAATATCAGATACAATACCATCAACATCACGACGGGGTATTGAGATCCAATCACCCACTTTCAGCATTTTATCGGCTGAAAGCTGAATACTGGCGACGAGTCCTAAAAGAGTGTCCCTGAATACCAGGATCAGAACGGCAGCCATTGCCCCTAAACCGGCAATAAGTGTACTGATATCTTTTTTAAAGATCACAGATATTAGTACAAGCGCTGTTACAATTACTATGAATATCTTCAGAAGCTGAACATACCCTTTTATATGGCGATGCCGTGCAATTGGGAGAGTTTTATAGATTTCATGCCAGGCTTCAATAAATGAGTTAATTACAACCATACTAATGATTACCATATAAATATAGGTAAGTCTATGGACCACTATCAGCCAGGTGGGATAAGCTTTAAGAGCCCAGGCTGCCATGAACCAGATAACCAGTGCCGGAGCAAAATGAGATAAACGGGTAAAAACTTTTTGTTCCAGGAAAATGTCATCCCAGGTATTCGTTGTCCGTTTAACAATCCTGGTAACAATTTGAAGGATCAACGCTTTTGCGACGAAATTTGAAAACCAACTAAGCAAAATAACAATTAGTACGAGTGCAGCCGTACTGAGAAATGAAGAAAGTGTATAACTTAATCCGGCCTGAACAAAAAGATCTTTGAACCATATAGCCGGATCGTTCATTAGTGGCATCTCAGTTGATTTAAAATATTAGTGGCAAAAATAGGCAAATTATCAATCCGTCTCAATGAATATTTTTAGCTTTACATTAATCCAGTAAAAAAAAATTCTATGAAAACACCTTTTTCATTCATTTTGTTTATTGTTTCATTGGTATTATCAGCGCAAAGTGACTTCAATAAGTATTTTACCGATAAAGTGTTAAGATTCGATTTTATGCTTGCCGGTAATAATCAGAAAACATTGGTATATCCGGTTGGGATGAAGGAAGAACCATTCTGGGCCGGTTCCAATACTAATCTGATAAACCCTTTCAATTCCGGAAATTTCAAGTATGAACTATTTGATTTAAACGGGAACAATCTCATCTATTCGCGCTCATTCAGCACACTTTTTCAGGAATGGCAGACTACATCTGAAGCAAAAACAATCGAAAGAAGTTTTTATGAAGTAGCCACAATGCCATACCCTAAAGAAAAAGTCACGTTTATTCTCAGTAAAAGGGAAAGGAACGGGCTATTTTCAAAATTGTACGAAACGGTAATTGATCCATCAGGTTACTTTATAAGGAAAGAGAAACCGCTAAAAGTGACAACTACAAAAATTTATGATGGCGGGAATCCGCATACTGCTGTTGACCTGGCATTTATTGCTGAAGGTTACACAGCTGATGAGATAGGTAAATTCAGGGATGATGTAAAAAAAATGGCAGATTATCTGTTTGCGGAAGCTCCTTTCAGCGATTATAAAAACAGAATTAATATCTGGGCCGTCGAAGCTATATCTCAGGAGTCAGGAACAGATATTCCTGGAGAGAATATTTATGTAAATACAGCTCTGAGTTCAAGTTTCTACACTTTTGATTTAGCCAGGTATCTTACAACGCAGGATATAAAAGCTGTAAACGATTTCGCTGCAGCCGTTCCCCACGATAATATCATTGTACTTATAAACAGCAACCGATATGGTGGTGGTGGAGTTTATAATTACTATAGCGGTACAACGACCGGTAACCAGCTTTCGCCAAAAGTATTCATTCATGAATTCGGACATGGATTTGCCGGTCTGGCTGATGAATATTATTCATCGGCGGTGACCTATGATGAGTTTTACCCTTTAAATGTTGAACCATGGGAACCAAACATAACTACCAGAGTCAACTTTGAGTCGAAATGGAAAAAAATGATTGCCAGTGATATTCCGCAACCTACTCCTTCTGAAGATAAATTCAATAATGTAACCGGATTGTTTGAAGGTGGCGGATATTCTGCTAAAGGTATCTATCGGCCCGAAATGGACTGTCGTATGAAAAGCAATGGTCCTAAAGGATATTGTACAGTATGCCGGAATGCAGTAAAGGAAATGATTGAATTTTATCTGAAATAAAAATATGTAGGGACGTTGCATGCAACGTCCCTACACGTAAATAAATTTTTATCAGTTTTTTCTGTCGATCAGATAAAACAGAACAAGGCTGAAGCCGCCAAACACGAATACCATTGAGGTATAATCTGCTCCATGTTCCATAATATTCATTGAATCCAGTATAGAACCTGCAATTATACCGACACCGACTCCCATCAGCAGCATGCCTAACTTCAGAGTAACCTTGTTCCAGTTAAACCACGATTTCTGACCTTCTTTACCTGTGTTAAACAAACTGGCATCAGCTCCCTTTTCAATAAGCGACATTCTTTCTTTATTCCTGGTAGTCACAAATACGTAAAATATTCCAAACACTGTGGCTAAGAAAGCGATAAAAGCTAGTACTCCTTCCATATCATTTTTTATTTTAAGTTAAGAACTCTTTTTTCTCATTTAGACTACCGGAGTTATATGACGGTTACAAAAAAGATAAACAATTATTATATTTTTCTTCGTAACCAAATAATAACTTTGCTCGTCAAATAGTCAGGATGGATTATAAAGGTGACCTATATTATATTGAGCAGATCCTTGCCGGTAACAGCAATTCTTTCAGGTTTATTGTCGACCGGTATAAGGATAAAGCATATAATCTTGCTTTCAGAATATGTGGCAACCATGAGGAAGCTGAAGAACTTGCTCAGGATTCATTTGTGAAAGTTTACAGGTCTCTTGGCGGCTTTAAAATGAAAAGCAGCTTTGCGACCTGGCTTTACAGGATAGTTTATAATACTTCTATTTCACATGTAAGAATAAAAAAGAAAGTAACTCTTTCGCTTGATGATTTTCCGGCTGATACAACTGATTTCATCAGGAATAATACAAGTGAAGAGGAATCCGATAGAGAATACAGGAGTTCTATAGTTAACTTTGCGCTTCAGAAAATCACTGAAGAAGAAAGAGGTTTGATAAGTCTTTACTATTACGAAGAAATGAATACTGATGANATTTCTGAAGTTACCGGAATAAGCAAATCAAACATTAAGGTAAAATTATTCCGGGCACGACAAAAGATGCAGGAAATAATTGAAAAAACGGAAAAGAAAAGATTAGTATATCATGAATAATCAGGAAAAATATAATGAAGATATTCTCAGGCTGTATATTGATCCTGAGAGAATTGAAAAAGCTCCCAGTGGGTTTACTTCAAAGGTGATGACTCACATCCGTCTTGAAAAACAACCTTCTGCTGTTTCAAATAAAATTTGGAGAAAAAATCCAGTGCTCGTTATTTCCGGTTTTGTAACTTTTCTATTAATTGCTGCAGCATTTTTAATACCGGGAAACGAGTCTGATTCAATATCTCTTCCTGTTTTGAAACTTATTGGAAATATAAAGGCCTCATTACCTGAAATAAAATTCTCACCAATATTCCATCTTACAATACCGTCAGTAATAATTTACGTCTTAATTGGTGTCTTTGTGCTGACCTTGCTCGACAGAGCGTTATATGGAATATTTCACCGGGAGAAGTAGATTCTGGCCTCCCTTTAGGGGGTTCCGTCCCGATTGCTATCGGGAGGGGGGCAATCACAGACTTTCTACCTTAGAGTTAAGCCCTTTGGCATTTAAAGATTTGCTCATTGCGTTTAAAACTTCGACAACTCCAATTTTTACCTCGCAGCTTCCCTTGAAATGCACAATAAGCGCACATTGTTCTGCCTGGACCGAATCGTGACCACACACCTCAACNAGTGATTTGATGACATGATCGAAAGTATTGATATCATCATTATATAGAATCAGCGATCCTGATTCACCACCGCTGTTCTGCTTGTCGTTCCTGTGTAATGTTTTCTCCTTCATTTCAGTTTATCAACTAATTGTCTCGCAGTATCAATGGCTATCTGCTTTTTCCCAAGCCATGCAACTACCTGAGCATCTTTATACCCATTCCTTTTAATAAGGTCAGAATATTCAGCCGCCGTTTCAAAAGTAATAAATTTTCCGATCAGATAACCTGTTTTACCATCATCAAGAATTATAATATCGAGTCCACGGTTACCGGCAATCTTTTTTATTCCTTCAACAGCTTCTTCTTTTAAAGGTTTTACAGATCTTGTTACTTCGACTCTGAATGTAAGTGTTGGAGTAATAGTATCAGCATGAGTTACCGGTTCAACTGAAATAAAAGGTTTCTTCCCCCATTCCTTTTCCATCACAGCGGCTCTGTCGGCAGAAACAGATTTATTACCCGAAAGAGCAACAACAAAAGCATCTTTGAATCCTTTGGCTTTTACACTTGTCAGTGCTTTTGAAGCATCGGCAAATTTACGGAACATTCCTACATAGTAAGACGTTTTATCAGTTCCTGCAATCTTAAATCCATAAACTGGTGTTATTCCTTTAAAAAATGCAGGCTGAACAGGATTCCTGAAAACTCCAATCTGTATACGGTAAATTAGTCCGTCGGGTACCTTCGGATCAATATCGACCTTTGCATTTGGATCAGTAACAGGTTTAACAAGTACTTCAAACAAAGCATATATATCTACACGCCCCCCACTTGGCACAATGACCCTGGCTGAATCTGCCGGTTTCTCTGCTGGTTTTATACTTTTTGGTGCAGGCTTTTTAGTTGTGTCAGGAGTTGCCTTGTATTCCACAATCCCTGAAGGTTCTTTTAATGGTTTTACAGTGTCTCGTCCGGGGTTCAGAGCAAGCTTTGCTTCCCCGTATTTCTGATCGGCTTTGTTTTGAAAAGCTGCTGCAATTTTTTCATTTTCAGCAATTTTTACTCTCAGGGCTTCTTTTTCAGTTCCGCTAAGTTTTTCTAAACTCTTTTTCTGTTCATTTATTAATTTTATAACTGAATCGGCTTTAAACTGAAATTCAATAGCATCGGCCATGATAATATCATAATTTAAAGGCAGAGTCTCTTTGACTGACGTTTCTTTCACGGCATTAGTCTGAATTTGTTCCTTTAATACAGGCTTAGCCTCTGGCTTAATGGAATCAACTTTAATTGCCTTGATTACCTCAGGTTGGGTGATTTCAGAATCAGCAATTTGTCCTTTCTTCAGGTTGCACTGCTGCAAAAATTCAGGAACACCCATCTCCTTTGCAGCTTTTTTACCTGCCTTGTCGGTGTATAAATTGTATGATACAACTGCTTCAGAGAATTTTCCCGACATTTGCTGTGCTCTCCCAAGATAAAACAACCCATCAGAAGGTAAAGCTTTAACTTCTCCTGTACCCTGAAGTGCCTGTTGTAAAAGGCTTATTGCTTCACCAGAATTTTTATTAAGTTTCACCAGGCAGACGCCTGAATAGTATTTATATAACGGATCTTTGCTGTAAGTCTTAAGCAATTCTGTGAATTCAGAGTATGCTTTTTCATAGTTCCCCTGAGAAAATGCTTCAAAAGATGATTGCCTCGTTGGCTTTATTTGAACAGTCTGTGATATAAGATTATTAAAAGGCATTTCAATAACCGTTATAATACAAAACAAGATTATCTGTTTCTTAAAATTCATACATACACCCGAATTAGCAAATAATTAATTTTCAATACATTGCCTGATAACAATGATTCGTNGCAAGAAAATTNATGTTAATAACAATTGACTGATTTTTTGCAAATAACAATTCAAACTTCGTAAATTTACCCATAATAACAAAATAAAATACCATGATACAATTAAAAGAGGGTATGAAAGCCCCGGGTTTTGAGGGTATCGACCAGAATGGCAGGTTTATAAAACTAAGTGATTTTACAGGGAAAAAAGTAGTTTTATATTTTTATCCCAAAGATAATACACCCGGCTGTACTGCAGAGGCCTGTAATCTGCAGGACAATCTGGATTCTTTTTTGAAGAAAGGATTTGTTGTTATTGGCGTTAGTCCTGATACTGAAAAATCGCATAAGGGATTTGCCTCTAAATATTCCCTTAAATTTTCACTTATTGCCGATACTGAAAAAAAGATCCTGGATGATTACGGAGTTTGGGGAGAGAAAAAGTTATACGGCAGAAGTTACATGGGGGTTATCAGGACGACATTTATAATAGATGAAAAAGGGATAATAGAAAAGATAATCACCAAAGTAGACACCAGCGGGCACACCAAACAAATTTTCGATTTGTACAATCAATAAAACCAATAATATGAGCAAGGAACGAAAAGAAATAAATAAGGATAAACTTAAGGCACTCGAGGTTACTCTTGGAAAAATTGAAAAGGATTTTGGCAAGGGAACAATAATGAAGTTAGGCGATCATGCAATCGATAACATACAGGTCATCTCCACTGGTTCAATCGGGCTTGATGCTGCATTGGGTATTGGTGGTATCCCACGCGGAAGGGTAATTGAAATTTATGGTCCTGAAGCATCAGGAAAAACAACTCTGGCTATCCACGCAATTGCTGAAGCACAAAAAAATGGAGGCATTGCCGCAATAATTGATGCTGAACATACATTTGACCGTAATTATGCCGAGAAACTTGGTGTAGATGTGGAAAACCTGCTCATTTCCCAACCCGACAACGGGGAACAGGCACTTGAAATCACTGATAACCTTATCAGATCAGGAGCCCTTGATATTGTTGTCATTGACTCTGTAGCTGCACTTACACCTAAAGCAGAGATTGAGGGTGAAATGGGTGATTCAAAAATGGGTCTGCAGGCAAGACTTATGTCGCAGGCTCTCAGAAAGCTAACTGCCAATATTAATAAGACAAATACTTCTTGCGTATTCATAAATCAGCTCAGGGATAAGATTGGTGTTGTGTTCGGTAATCCCGAAACGACAACCGGAGGCAATGCCCTTAAGTTTTATGCCTCTGTCAGACTGGATATACGTCGCACAAGCCAGTTGAAAGAAGGCGAAGAGATAATTGGCAGCCGCACAAGGGTTAAAATTGTAAAGAACAAACTTGCACCTCCATTCAAAAAGGCAGATTTTGATATACTTTACGGAGAAGGGATCTCCCAGCTTGGAGAGATCGTAGATCTTGGGGTGGATTTTGAAATTATCAAGAAAAGTGGTTCCTGGTTCAGCTATGGAGATACTAAATTAGGTCAGGGACGTGATGCTGTAAAACAGATACTAAAAGATAATCCGGAATTATACGACGAACTGAAGGCAAAAGTGTCTGAAGCTCTGAAGAAATAAGAATTGCATAAAAAACTTTGCTTCAATCGGCCTCTCCCCAACCCCTCCCCCAAGGGGGAGGGGCTAAGAATGATAATCACTTAGTTACCCCCTTCTCCCGCTTCGCGGGAAGGGGGCAAGGGGGAAGAGGCACAAAATAAAAGAAAAATAATTATCTCCTATATGAAAAACCATCTTCTATCAATAATTCTTTTTGCATTGCTTCTGGTCTCTGCATGCAAGCAACAACCTCCGGTCTCAAAAGAGACTCTGCCGCAAATCAACAATCAGCTAACTGCTGAAGAAAAAGCAGGAGGCGTAATGACTCCTGAAATAATGTGGAAATTCGGGAGGCTGGGTTCTTTTGCGCTTTCTCCCGATGGATCAGCTGTTTTATATACGGTGACAAATATCGATCTTCAGAGCGAGGCAAGACAAACCAACATATTTAAAGTATCATCGGATGGAAGCGCTCCGGTAAAACTGATCGCTGAAGGCGGAGATTCTCCACAATGGTTTAATAACGGGAATTCAATTGCATACGTGAATAAAGGAAAACTGTTTACAATGAATGCCGATGGGACAGTTCAGAAGGAGGTTACGGGGATCAGCGACTTTGAAATCTTCAGCATTTCACCTGATGGAAACAGAATTTATTATACCAAACGAGTTAAACTCGATCAGACAGCAAACGAGAAACATAGCCTTCCTAAAGCCAAGGTCAGAATCATTAACGATCTGATGTTCAGGCACTGGAACTACTGGGGTGATTTTTCATACAGTCATATTTTTGTTGCTGCTTTTAACGGAAGNGACGTATCTCAGGCAAAAGACGTTATGGAAAGTCAGCGATTTGAATCGCCTACTGCTCCATATTTCGATGAAGGAGAAATTGCATGGAGTCCCGACGGGAAATCAATAGCTTATACCACCAAAAGACTTTTCGGTAAAGCCGATGCAGTAAGCACTAATTCTGATATCTATCTGTACAATATTGAAACCGGCAAGGAAGTTAATATAAGTGAAGGAAATAAAGGATATGACCGGTACCCTGTCTTTTCACCTGAAGGTTCAATGATTGCATATCAGAGCATGGAAAGAGATGGTTATGAAGCTGATCTTGACAGATTGTTTGTATATAATATTAAAGATGGATCACGAACCTGGGTAACAAAAAAATGGGATTTTGATATATCAAATATTGTTTGGGATGGTGAACAGACAATTTACTTTGCATGTTCTCACCTTGGCACCTCACAAATATTTAAAACCGACCTTCAGGGTAAAGGTGTTACTGCCATAACAGAAGGTGTTCATAATATGGGCCCATTTTTTCTAAAAGGAGGTGTTATTGTATCAGAATTAACCTCAATGTCGATGGCTCCGGAGCTTACCTCAGTCGATTTGAAGACAGGGGCCATAAAACAGATCACTTCTATCAACATGGGGATCTACGATAATATTAAAATGGGGAAGGTTGAGGAGAAATACATTAAAACNANAGATAAAAAGGACCTGCAGATGTGGGTAATATATCCTCCCGATTTTAACCCTGCAAAAAAATATCCCTCGTTGCTTTTCTGCGAAGGGGGCCCACAGTCGGCGCTTGATCAGTTCTGGTCGTACAGATGGAATATGCAAATGATGGCTGCAAAAGGATACATTGTTTTTGCACCTAACCGCAGAGGTGTTTCTGGTTTTGGGCAGGAATGGAAAGAACAGATTTCAGGTGATTATGGCGGAAAAAACATGCAGGACTATCTTGATGCAACCGATGCCATGGCAAAGGAATCTTTCATTGATTCTAAACACATGGGTGCAGTAGGTGCAAGTTATGGCGGATATTCTGTTTTCTACCTGGCTGGTATTCATGAAGGAAGGTTCAAAACATTTGTTTCACATTGTGGTGTTTTTAATTTTGAAAGTGAATACGGAGCAACAGAGGAACTCTGGTTCCCAAATAAAGACTATGGAGGACCTTACTGGAAAAATCTGCCAAGCTATAAATATTCACCTCATCTTCATGTTGAAAAATGGACTACTCCTATTCTGATAATCACCGGACAGAATGATTTCAGAATTCCATACACTCAGAGTCTGGAGGCATTTACGGCAGCCCAGNTGCATGGCGTTCCAAGCAGACTTCTNTTCTTTGAGGATGAATATCATTGGGTTACCAAACCGCAGGACGCTGTAATCTGGCAGCGCGAGTATTTCGAATGGCTCGATAAATACCTGAAATAAACTACGATTCAGGTAACTGACGTTGAGCTTTTTATAATTTTACCGCAGTTCCGATAGCTATCGGAACTGCGGTAAATAATAATTAAGCCTCCGAAAGTTTGTCCAAAACAATTTTTACTTTTTCTTCCATCGGCAGCATACCGTCGATCCAGTGAATCTTTATCCCTCTCCTTTCCATACCCCTGAACCATGTCATCTGCCTTTTGGCAAACTGATGTATTGCGGTTTCAAGGTCCCTGACCATATCGTTGAAGGAGATTTTTCCTGTCAGAAAAAGCGTGATAAACTTATATTCAAGACCATAGTAAATTAACGTATCAGTCTTAATTCCCAAATCGATAAGGTTCTTCACCTCATCCACCATACCGGAATTGAGCCGTTGTATAAGCCTTTCAGATATCATTTTTCGTCTTTTATCCCTATCGAAAATTATTGCTGTAAGAAGAGCTTTGACTTTTGGAAATTCGTTTTCCTTTTTTGCCTTATTCCTGCTGGAATGTTCAATTTCGATAGCCCTTATGACCCTTTTCTTTGTATCAATATCTGTTGTATTATGCAGGCTTTTATAGGTTGATAATATTTCTTTAAGTTNCTCCATAGATTTTTTCTCGAGCTCAACTCTCAGTCCGCTGTCAGGAGGTACCTCAAACATTTTATATCCCGAAATAATACTATCTGCATACATTCCCGATCCACCACATACAACAGGAAAGATTCTCCGCTTTTTCAGATCGGAATAAACCTTATTAAAATCCCTCTGATATTCAAATACGTTATATTTATATCCGGGTTCAACTATATCAATCAGATGATAAGGAATCGGTATCCCATTAACTATATAGTCGTGATAGTCTTTACCTGTTCCGAGATTCATGCCTCTGTAAACCTGCCGTGAATCGGCACTTATGATCTCACCACCAATACGGTGAGCAACAGCCGCTGCCAGGGCAGTTTTGCCTGAGGCAGTAGGGCCTGTAACCACTAATAAATCGTAAACCGAATTCAGCGATGCAGTCACATTTTTAATCATTTCTGTTGTTAAAGCAATATACCATAAATTTACTTAATTTTGCGGGGCATTCAAATTAGATTTTATGGCTGGTAAGTTCTTCCTTTCTGTGGTGAAGGATATTTTTATAAATCCTGTGAAAACATGGGAGTTAATATACTCAGAAAACAAATCTGTCAGCGTAATAAGTTATCAATTTTTATTCCCGTTAATTCTTCTGGTTTCTGTTTCAGCCTTCGCCGGGTCGTTGATCTATATTAATCCTGAGCTCTCATTTGTTTTTTCGGTATTTGCAGGTATTAAATGCTTTATATTGTTTTATATAACTGCATATGGTACTTCTTTTGTACTCAAGGAGATAACCTTTCCTCTTGAACTAGGGAGGAATTTTACCGTTTCCTTCAGGCTTGTCTCATATTCAATGGCACCTCTTCTTTTATGCCAGATTTTTAGCCGGTTTTTCGAGTCACTCCAATTTATAAATATCCTGGCTCTGTTTGGTCTGTATATCTTCTGGACAGGGGCAGAGAGAATACTGACGCCTGCTGCTTCCAAGAAAATACCATTGCTGGTAGCTTCATTCGTAACATTTGTTGCAATATTTGTTGCTTCCAGTTTCCTTTTAACAAAGTTGATAAATAAAATCTATTACGCGTTCTTTTCTTAATAAATTAATAATGAAAGGTGGAACTGGAAACATAGTTATTAAGAATAAGAAAGCGTCTCATGATTATGAGTTCCTCGAAAAATTTATCGCCGGAATCAAACTCTCAGGTACTGAAATAAAATCAATAAGGCTGGGGAAGGCTACTCTTGCAGACTCTTACTGCTTTTTCAACAGTGGAGAGTTATTTATTAAAGGTATGCACATAGCAGAATACTGGTGGGGAAATCTGAATAATCATGATCCCCTCCGGGAAAGAAAATTGCTTCTTACCTCGCGAGAATTAAGAAAAATTGAAAGAAAAATCAAGGAGACAGGTCTGACAATAATTGTCATCAAAGTCTTCATTAACGAGCGGGGATTGGCAAAAGCAGAGATAGCAATCTCAAAAGGCAAAAAAGAGTACGACAAACGCGAAACCCTCAAACGAAAGGATGCTACAAGGGAAATGGATAGGATGAGGAAAGTCTGATNAGAAGTTGGGGCTGAGTAAATACCTTGAATAGAATTTGACAATATAATCGACAGCTTCATCTGATGTATCTACGAGCGTAAATAAGTTTAGATCATCAGGTTTAATATTATGTTCTTCCGTCAGCATCTCGTCTTTTATCCACTCTATAAGACCGCTCCAGTATTTTCTTCCTACCAGTATAATCGGGAACTTGCCGATCTTCCTTGTCTGAATAAGGGTTATAGCTTCGAAGAGTTCATCGAAGGTTCCGAATCCGCCGGGCAACACTACAAAACCCTGGGCATATTTCATGAACATAACCTTTCTTACAAAAAAATGGTCGAATGTAATAAGTTTGTCAGAATCAATGTAAGGATTAGGATGCTGTTCAAATGGAAGATCAATATTTATGCCCACCGATTTACCCTTTCCACGGGTAGCACCTTTGTTAGCGGCTTCCATAATGCCAGGTCCTCCGCCTGTTATCACCCCATATCCGTTCTGTGTAAGCTTATAGGCTATATCTTCAGCCAGTAAATAATATTTATTGTTAAGCTGAGTCCTGGCAGAGCCAAAAATAGATACGCATGGCCCAATACGTGAAAGCTTTTCAAATCCTTCAACAAGTTCAGAGATTATTTTAAACACTCTCCATGAATCTGTTGTATGAATTTCTTGCCATGTTTTCTGTTCAAAGGCATCTTTTATAAGATCTGCAGGTTTCTCCATTTTGGTTTCAATAAAGATAAATCGACTCAAATATAATTAAATTCTTATGCCTTAAGTTCAGCTTGCAGGTATTTTCCGGTATAGCTTTCAGAACAAAGGGTAAGTTTTTCAGGAGTACCCGAGAAAATGATATTACCACCATCTTTACCCCCTTCTTTCCCAAGATCAATAATATAATCAGCCATCTTAACAACATCGAGGTTATGTTCGATTACAATGATTGTATTTCCACGATCAACNAGTTTATTGAGAACATCAAGTAATACCCTTACATCCTCAAAATGCAAACCTGTGGTAGGTTCATCTAGGATATAAAGTGTCTTTCCTGTATCTCTTCTGGCCAGCTCGGTAGCCAGCTTAACGCGCTGGGCTTCACCACCTGAAAGTGTCGTAGACTGCTGCCCAAGCCTGATGTATCCCAGTCCTACATCCTGCAGCGTCTTTATTTTATGATAAATTGAAGGTACATTGGCGAAGAATTCAACAGCCATATTAATTGTCATGTCGAGCACATCGCTTATTGATTTACCCTTATACCTGACTTCCAGAGTCTCCCTGTTATATCGTTTCCCGTTGCACTCTGTACAGTGAATATAAACATCAGGCAGAAAATTCATTTCAATTGTTTTCACTCCTGCCCCTTCACATCCTTCACAACGGCCACCTTTAACATTAAAAGAGAATCTTCCGGCGCCGAATCCCCGAATTTTAGCTTCTGTCGTCTGTTCAAAAAGTTTACGTATATCTGTGAAGACTCCTGTATATGTAGCCGGATTTGAACGAGGAGTTTTACCTATAGGTGATTGGCTTACCTCAATGACCTTATCGAGATGTTCCAGTCCGGTAATTTCATCAAAAGGCAGAGGCGATTTGCCAGAGTTATGGAATTTTTTTGCCAGGGCCGGATGAAGAGTCTGGTTGATCAGAGATGATTTGCCGCTTCCTGAAACTCCGGTAACGCAAATGAGTGTGCCAAGCGGTAATGAGATATCAACATTGTTGAGATTATGACCAGTAGCTCCTTTTAATGAAAGAAATTTTCCATTCCCTTTTCTTCTCTCTTCAGGAATTTCGAATTTCTTTTTATTATTCAGGTATGAAGATGTAAGAGTATCCTGTTTCATCAGTTCGACAGGATTGCCATGTGCAACAACCAGTCCTCCAAAGCGCCCTGCTCCGGGTCCCATATCTATCACATGATCTGCCGACATGATCATTTCCCTGTCGTGCTCCACCACAATAACCGAATTCCCCGCATCACGTAGTTGTTTTAAGGCAGCGATCAATCTGCGGTTATCTCTCTGATGAAGACCGATACTTGGTTCATCCAGTATATAAAGGACATTGACGAGTCTTGAACCAATCTGTGTGGCCAGTCTTATTCTTTGACTTTCACCACCAGAGAGCGTTCTGGCACCCCTGTTCATGGAGAGATATTCGAGTCCGACTTCAAGCAGGAATCCCAGTCTGGCTCTTATCTCCTTCAGGATCTCCGCCGCAATAAGCTTCTGTTTTCCTGTCATCTTTTCCTCTATATTGGTGAGAAAATGAGACAACTCCCTGATATCCATTGCAGAAAGCTCACCAATGTTTTTATCAGCTATCCTGAAATATAATGACTCTTTCTTTAACCTTGTTCCCAGGCACTCGGGGCAGATATTATACTGCACATACTGATCCTTGATCTTTGTTCCGTTCTTTTTCCCGTTTATAGTCTCAATATTCCCAACAAAATTAACAACACCCTCGAAGGTCAGGAAATAGTTTGAAGACATTCCCAGTGGAGTATTCGATAACTTGAGCACTTCATCGGAACCATACAGGATCTTATTTATAGCGTCTTCCGGAATTTCGCTGATGGGAGTGTCGAGTGTGAAGCCGTTTTTCTCGGCAATTGCCTCGATCTGCCAGAAGATCCAGGTATTCTTATATTTTCCAAGAGGTTCTATGCCACCTTTTCTGATACTCAGTGTGCCATCGGGAATCAGTTTTTTTTCATCAATGCTTGAGATTTCTCCCAGCCCGTTACAATGAGGACATGCCCCCTGAGGAGAGTTGAATGAAAAAGTGTGTGGTGCAGGTTCATTGTATGATAATCCTGTTGAAGGACACATCAGATGCCGGCTGAAATATCGGGGTTCATTATTGTCTGTATCCAGAACCATCATCACACCATCTCCCTGATCGAGCGACATCAGTATTGAATCATTAAGCCGTTTATCGGAAGTATCTCCTATTTTGAACTTATCAACAACCAATTCAATATAATGAGTTTTATACCGGTCGAGTTTCATTCCAGGAGATAGTTCCCTGATCTCATTATTAATGCGGACATTCAGGAATCCTTTTCGTCTAAGCTGCTCAAAGAGCTCCTTATAATGTCCCTTCCTGCCTTTAACGATTGGAGCCAAAAAGATTACTTTCTTTCCGGCGAACCGACTTTTAACAAGTTCAAGTATCTGGCTATCTGAATATTTAACCATTTTTTCTCCAGTAGCATAAGAATATGCCTCTGAGGCTCTGGCATACAAAAGCCGGAGGAAATCGTATATTTCAGTTATTGTTCCTACTGTTGAACGGGGGTTTTTATTTGTTGTCTTCTGCTCGATCGATATTACCGGACTCAAACCGGTTATTTTATCAACGTCGGGTCGCTCCATTCCTCCGAGGAACTGCCGGGCATATGCCGAGAGTGTTTCCATGTAACGTCTCTGACCTTCAGCATATATCGTATCAAAGGCGAGAGATGATTTTCCACTGCCACTTAAACCAGTGATGACAACCAGTTGATTTCGCGGAATAGTAACATCAATGTTCTGTAAATTATGAACCCTTGCGCCAAGGACTTTAATTTCATCATTCATTTCTGATTTCTCCTACTCAAAAGGTCAATTCTCCGTTTCTGCTCTTTCAAAATTCCTCATCCCCTCACTGGGAATCTTTATAAAATATTCTTTATTTGATTTTGGTGTCAGGTAAGGTTTTCTGAGCCATGGATTCAGAATTTTTAATAACTTGTAATTAGTGCCGAACTTCTCAGCAAAAGCAGAAAAATCAGTCACAGCAGTATCAACTTTTACTTCGACATATTTGAGTTCAGGGTACAAGTCATTTTTCCCTATCCTGAATCCATAGTTTTCAGGATCCGTAAGAATAAGTTTATATGCAACTACCCTGAAGATATATCTTGCTGTCTCTTCGCTCAGTAACAGATCATAATAATTATGCTGATGCTGAATATCTATCTGTTCATCCACACCTGATCTTCCACCGTCGTAAGATGCTGCAGCAAGAGTCCAGCTTCCAAATTTTTCGTATGATTTCAGGAAATAATCACAGGCAAACTGGGTAGACTTTTCAACATCATATCTTTCGTCTACGACCGTATTGATCTCCATTCCTTTTTCTCTTCCTGTCTCAGGCATTATTTGCCAGAAGCCTGTTGCCCCGGCCGGTGAAACCATATTACTGTATTCGCTTTCAGCAGCAACAAGGTATTTGAAATCATCAGGTACATTGTTTCTCTTCAGTATGTTTTCGATCATAGGCAGAAATCTGTTGGCTCTCATTATAATTAGTAACGTGGATGAGTGCCGGTATGCACTGATAAGTAGTTCACGCTCCAGACTTTCTCTTGTATCGAAATTATCAAGTGGCATTTTCTCACCTGCAAATGTTACTTCTTCAGGTAATTTAAAAGGTTTGATAAAATAAAGTGTATCTGGCGATTGATCCACTCCTGCATGACCTGAATTAAAACCTTTGAAGCTCTGGGCGATTGAAAGAATTATTACTGCCGAAACGGTCAGAACAAAGGTTGTAAGTAAAGTCTTCTTTCTTGATTTTATCATAATAATATAAGCCTTTATAAATAAAGTGCAAAGGTAATACTTTTGCACCCGAAAAATAATTTCACCCGTGGTAATTTAAACAGAGCTAAAAGTCAGGGAGTAAGATTAAGTGGTCGGGGTGCAAGTTGAAAGATGCAGGGCAGATGGTTAAAAATTGAGAGCTCTGAATTAAAATTTGTAAGAAACTCCGGAAAAGATACCAAACGAATATGGATGTATAAAGGAACCTGTTGAAGAGCTGAAAGGATTCAGATAATATCTGAACGTAGGCTCGAGGTTAAGAGATAGTTTCCCGGACAAATTATATTCCATTCCCATTCCAAAAGAACTGCTTAAAGTCAGAGGATTCAGTCCCTGAGTTTTACCGATGGAATATCTGTTACCATCAAGAGTGGTATATACTGAATTACCTACCAGTAGATTATAAGACAGGCCTCCAATAAGGTTTATTCCGATAGCTTTATCAATGAGTTTATATCTTACAATTACCGGTAGCTCAAGGTATTTGAAGTTCTGATCAAGTGAACTGGCTATTGGCTGAAGGTTTTCTTTTTTAGGATCAAACACGTCATTTGTATAAGCTGTTACTATCCTGGCGGTAACATCAGCAGAGAGAAAAACGTCAGGGTTATTTGTATAGACAGTTCCATTTGTTGTCAGGACTTCGAAGTTATGATCTCCCTTTGTAACTGTTCCATACGGCTGAAAACCACTGAAAGAATTTATACCATCAACTTTTTGTCCCAGGGAGGAATAATATAGTCCAGACTGGATACTGAATCTTTTACTTATTTTATATGAAAATGCAACTCCTCCGGAATATGAAATAAGCGACTGTTCCGAGGCTGTAAGTTCTTTTGATAAACCATCGCTCCCTGAATTAAAACTCGACAGATATGTTGGAGAGGCCATGGCTTCGATTGACCATCTGTTCTGAGGTTTGGTGATTGTATTATCAGTAAGGTCTGGCAGGCTATAATATTTTATTGCTATCTGACTTTCTGGAGATGAATTTAAATGGGGCAGGTATAAACTCCTCTTTGTTTCTCCGTTTGTCAATGAAAGACTTTTGGTTCCTGTTGCATAAACAGCTGGTTCAGGAGAAGATACAGATTCAATTTCGGGTGAAAAAGATGCAAAATCAGGTTCTGTTAAGATATCAGAGGTGTTCTTTATCTGATCCGGATTTTTTACAGGTATAAGTAGATTACTATTGTCAGGAAAAGATATCAGTGGCGCAGGTTCCTGGATATTAAACGCCATTATATTTCCAGAAGGCAGGTTTGAAATGTCATGGCTCCACTTGAAGGTCAGCAGACTAATTGTCACAAGAACAGTTATAACAGCAGCTACCCGCAGAAGTATTACAGGTCCCGATTTGATTTTAACGACAGGGTGAATACCTTCCCATACTCCGGCTGGTGGCAGTACCTCATAATCTTTAAGGCCGTTTCTGAAGAGAAGATCTATATTTGCCCCTTTTTCATTCATTTGCAACTTTCTTCTTTATTCCTGTATATGATCCGACTCTTCTCTGAAGAATAACTCTTGCCCGGGACAGATTTGATTTTGATGTACCCTCCGAAATATTTACCATTTTACTTATCTCTTTATGCGAATATCCCTCAATTGCATAAAGATTAAACACCATTCTGTATTTTGTTGGCAATTCTCTAATAATTTCAAGAAGGTCATTTGCTTCCAGTCCGGCATAATCCTGATTATCTGGTTCCGAGTCTGGCTCCTTAATCGCATCAATATCATCGACACGATAAAGGTTATGTCTGCCCCGGAATTTCTCAAGCGCAGTATTTACTGTTATTCTGCGCATCCAGCCTTCAAAGGAACCTTCGTGTTTATAATTATCAAGATTTTCAAAGATCTTAATAAAACCTTCCTGCAAAATATCTCTTGCCTCCTCATCATTACCAGAATACTGAAGACAAACTGCATAAAGTTTAGCTGCATGTCTCCTGTACAGTAGTTCCTGATCCCTTCTGTCACCGGCAAGACAACCTTTTATTATTTTTTTTATCTCCGACAAGGTTTTTTCCTGAATGAGATTATAAAAATATAAAATAATTAATTGAAATGCCAGTAATTCTAAAAAGATTGATGGGTTTTAAGTAAAAAAGGTTGCGTAGGGGGAGATTAAAGATGTATAACTTCTCCGTAAGCAGCAGCTGCGGCTTCCATTATAGCCTCCGACATTGTAGGATGAGGGTGAACCGATTTAATTATTTCATGAGCTGTTGTCTCAAGCTTTCGGGCGACAACAATCTCCGCGATCATCTCTGTTACGTTGGCCCCGATCATATGAGCCCCAAGTAATTCTCCATAAGCAGCATCAAAAATCAATTTGACAAAACCATCTTTTGCACCTGCTGCACTGGCTTTGCCGGAAGCCGTAAATGGAAATTTTCCCACTTTTATTTCATACCCGGCTTCCCTGGCTGCTGCTTCAGTAAGACCACATGATGCAATCTCAGGAGTAGTATATGTACATCCCGGAATATTATTATAATCAAGAGGCTCAACATCAATTCCGGCAATTTTCTCAACACATATTATCCCCTCAGCCGAAGCTACATGTGCAAGTGCCGGCCCGTGAACTATGTCGCCGATTGCATAAACACCCGGAACCGAGGTGAGATAATAATCATCCACAACTACCTTGCCTTTATCTGTTTTAATTCCGGTTTTCTCAAGACCTAAATCTTCAATATTTGTTGTAATACCAACAGCAGATAATACTATGTCAGCCTCAACAACTTCCAGTCCTTTTGGAGTCTTTATTGAAACCTGGCATTTTTCTTTTGAAGTATCAACAGACTCAACAGTTGAAGAAGTCATAACTTTCATTCCAGTTTTCTTAAATGATCTTTCAAGCTGTTTTGAGACCTCTTCATCCTCTACAGGAACAATCCTTGGCAAAAACTCTACCAGAGTGACATTTGTTCCCAGTGACTGATAAAAATTAGCGAATTCGCTGCCAATCGCCCCTGATCCTACAACAACCATCGAACCCGGTTGCTTTTTCAGCGTCATTGCCTCGCGGTAACCAATTATCTTTTCCCCATCCTGTTTAAGATTTGGCAGCTCTTTTGATCTGGCTCCTGTAGCTAAAATAATATTCTTTGAGGTGTAGATTTTTTTTGTCCCGTCAGGAGCCTCAACCTCAACCTCCGACTTCGTACTTCCTGTAAGACGGCCAAACCCTGTTATGTGTTCAATATTATTTTTTTTGAAAAGGAATTGCACTCCTTTGCTCATCCCGCTGGCAACATTTCTGCTTCGCGAAATAATTGCACCAAAATCGGGTTTTACTTCACCTTTAATTGTGATTCCGTAATCAGACGCATGATTCAGATATTCAAATACCTGAGCACTCTTAAGCAATGATTTAGTTGGTATACACCCCCAGTTAAGACATATCCCACCTAATTCAGCTCTTTCAACAACTGCCACCTTCATTTTCAATTGAGAAGCCCTGATAGCAGCAACATAGCCTCCCGGGCCGCTTCCAATTATTATTAGATCGTAATCCATCGTATTTATTATTTATATAGTATGTACACGATTCAATATTCCGTAAATATTTATTAATAAGTGCCTAAAGTTTGGAGTGCCTAAAGTGACTAGAGTTGTTCATCTTTGATATAACTCCTATTAATTGTATAGTACCTTTTACCGCCACCCAGATTATTACTAGTGTGAAAATAATCGTAGCACCAACAGGTATCCCGGCATAATATGAAATAACATAACCTGTTGCGGTACCAATAAATCCGGAAAGGATCGACCATACCACAATTTTGAAATAGACCCTTGTGAATAACATTGCTATGTTTGGTGGTATTGTCAGTAATGAAATTACCAGTACCACTCCTGCCATCCTTATGTTCAGAACGATTGTAAGCGCTATCAGCGATGTGGTGATATATTTGAATATATCAACATATGAAGAGTATGTGCGGGCAAACACTTCATCGAAAGAAATATATAGAATAGTTCTGTAGAATATACCAAAGTAAAGAATCAAAATGACCGACATTGTACCCAAAGCTATTATATCGGCATTCGAAACGGTGAGGATACTTCCGAAAAGGTAACTCATAAGGTTAGGCGTATATCCCGGAGTCAGATAGATGAAGATTATTCCGATTGCCATACCAAAAGCCCACAATATTCCTATCGCTGAATCTTCTCTTATTTTCTGCTTAACAGAGAGATACTCAACACCAAGTGCCGAAAGAATTCCGAAAACCGCAGCTCCGAAAACTGGGTTTATACCAAGAAAATAGCCAATACCTATTCCGCCGAATGATGCATGTGTTATTCCACCGCTGAGGAAAACCATTCTTTTCGACACAACATAGGTACCTGCCAAACCCGCAGTTATACTGGCAAAGATGGCTCCTAGAAGTCCCTTAATTATAAAACTATATTGAAAAATACTGGTTTCCACTATCTATGTATTTTAAGCACCGTATGGGGAATAACACCATGAGCAATAACCTGTATCGGGCATCCATAAGCCTGAAGATCCTCATTGGTTATTTCATGTGAAGGATGATAATGAAGACTCCTGTTAACACAAGCAAAAGATTTTATATGGGATGAAATTGTGCCGACATCGTGAGATACCATCAGAATAGCCATCCTGCTATTCAGGTCTTTAAGCTTTTCATAGAAATCATTTTCAAAAGTCGTATCAACAAAATTTCCAGGCTCATCAAGTAAGAGTAACTTTGGATTGCCTATAATTGCACGGCCAAGGAATACTCGCTGCATCTGTCCCCCCGACAATTCATTCAGAGTGGATTTGGACATTCCCCAAAGACCAAGCTCTTCTATAACATTATCCGCTTTTGTCTTATCAATAACCGACATCCTGGAAATAACTCCTTTCCTTATCATTAATCCCGACAATATAATATCCCTCACTGTCACAGGATAATTTATATCACCCGTTGATATTTGAGGCAGATAACCGATCCTGTTGCCATCAAGGAGTTCGCTATTGAAAACCAGATTACCTTTAGCCGGCTTAAGTAAGCCCAATATCACTCTCAGAAGAGTAGTCTTTCCTCCTCCGTTCGGACCAATAACACCAATAAAATCATTCTCATTCACTGTGAAATTAACATCATGCAAGACAATATTTTCACCGTAAGAAGCTGATAAAGATTTCATTTCGAATAAATACGCCATAAAACCCGACTATTTGGAATTATCGATTAAACTAGTGTTTAAAGCATTTATAATATCTGTGGTTGATTTTAGCCAGTTTTCAGAAAGCGGATCTATTAAAATAATCTTCGCACCTATCTCTCCGGCTATAGCTTTCGCATTTTTAGTATCATATTCCAACTGCACAAAAATTGTTTTCAGATTATCTTTCCTTGCCCTGTCAATAAGTTCCTTCATTCTGTGAGGTGTCGGCTCTTTACCTTCAAATTCAACTGGTATCTCTTCAAGGCCGTAATCTCTTGCAAGATATGCCAGGTTTGGATGATATATCATGAAACCTTTTGATGGAACATTTGAAAACAGCTCTTTTGCTCTTTTATCCAATGTCTGAATTTTTNAAAAAAGATTCTGATAATTNGTTTCATATTTCAGCTTTTGTAATGGATTCAGCTCAATCAGGAATTTCTCGACAGAGGCGGCAATGACCATGGCACATACTGGTGATACCCAATAATGCGGATCTGCTCCTTCCNAATGTCCTCCTTCGTGGTGATGCTCTGAAGCTAATGGATTTATCCCCTCACCCAGAGATAACTTTNTCATTGACCGGTTTGTCTCATAAAAACGGTCGAGCCAGTTCATTTCAAAACCCAGGTANCCATTGCTGATATAGCCTGTTGATTTTCTTAATTTATTGATTTGCTCCGGAAAAGGTTCGTATGTATGAGGGTCNGCACCGGCAGGTACCATAATATTCACTGTAAAATCATTCCCTGCAATCTCTTCAACAAAATATTTGAAAGGTGCAATACTGACCGTAATTATTTTATTGCTGTTATCACCACTATTCCCTCCACAGGAAATAATTATAATAGTCCCCAGACATAAAAATAATTTTTTCATCATACTAAAAAAGTGATCAATGGCTACAAATTTAACATATAACAGAACAAATGGTTTAAGTGTTGTAAATAAAATAATATAAGCTATTTTTGAATAAGATTAACGGAAAATCGAATTCTTGTCGGATGAAGAATAAAGGAGAGATACTCGCATCGATATTAAAAAACTTCAGGGACTGCTATTTCTTCCTTCATAATACCAAAGATTTTGACATAGTTGAAAATATTATGAATGAAGGGTTTATCTTCGAAAGTCAACTTGCACATTCAACCGACAGGGTAAATCCAAATGAATCTATTGAAGTTACATATTTCCTTTTTCAGAGGAAAGACTATGGTTCATATACAATTATTATAGCAATTCCTAAAGTAATTTATGACATTTACACAAGTGTCTCAAATAAAAAGGAGATCGATATAGAAGAAGTGATGACAATTACCAATCCGTATTATGGTGACAATGATGAGTTGATATATACTCTTTCACCCTGCCATATCCTGGGATATTTCAATATAAAAACATCAGATTTCTATCAGAACAGAAACTGGGATCCCTTTTATAATAACTGTCAGAGAAAAACACAGGGGAAAAAAACTGAGACCCATTAACTTTACGCCTCGTCAGGCTCTCATTTGCATACTCAACCCCATCCTCTCTCTGCTTCGTAACTAATCTTTATACACATCTTTGATCATATTTGAAGGATTTCCCATTCCCTTTTTTACCCCCTCCCGATAGCTATCGGGACCTCTAAAGGGGGCTTGAAAAAAGATTTACTCATAATGAAGTGCTTACTAACCTAAATAAAATCATTGAAGAGATTTTTNAGACTAATGCAGTTTTAAACCCCCTTCATCGCCTTCGCGTAGCCGCTTCGGCGGAGCAAGGTAGGGGGAAGGGGGTAAACAACAAGGAATGAAATACATTCAATAGATGTGTATAAAGATCTGACTTCGTAAAGAGTATGGGAGTGTGTTGATAATAAACAGTATTTAAGAGTTTGTAAAGATGTGTATATAGATTAGTTAGGAGGTTAGTGGTGTGGGCAAAAGCAGGATAAAAAAAAGGGGACCAGCCCCTTCTCCCAGTCCCCTTATAATCAGAAATGAAAACTAAAACGCCTGGAGTGAAATTTTAAAAAACCCTGTTGCCTTGGTCGAAGAAATCTGAAATTTCCAATCACCGGCCTTATCCTGATTCTCAGTTTCAGAAATTGTAAATGATTTTCTCCAGTTAAGATTCCCCGATTCATCAATCAGAATATCAGAATAGTTCTTACCATTTGGCATAAGGATTTTGATGCGTATTTCACCCGATTTGCAATCTCCCATCACCGACATAACAACCGACTTAACGGTTTTCTCAACATCAAAACTATACTCTTTTGAGAAAGATTTCTCTTTTACCGATTTTGTGTAATCCCAGGTTGTCCTTTCTGCATCACCGCCCATNGAATGGCCATAAAATGCCTGCACATCTCCATTTGGGAATGCAAAAGGTTCATCAAAATTGTATGACCTGTTTACTCTTGCTCTCGAAATAAAGATATTCCCTCCTCTGCCTGATTTTGAACTATCAGAAAAGAACTGAAAATCATTCATNGAACCATTAATCTCTGACTTTGCCTTGTCAAGGTTGTCCTGAGCATCTATCAGGGCCTTTTGTTTTTCTGCCATAGCTTTCTTCTGCTGATCGATCGAAAGCTGGATCCTGGCTTCTTTTTCCTGTTCCTCTTTCGTCTTCTCCTGTGCTCCTATTTGTTGAAATGAAGTTGCGAAGGAGAAAAAGATAATAATTAATAATAAACTGTACTTTTTCATGACTGCCTCATTTTTAGTTTGACACAGTAAAGATAAGGCTCCAAGGCGCGCTATTTTGTTAACGCCGGGTTAATGCTGGGTTAATGTTTTACCAACCTCACGTGTGTATCAATAAATTGAATAATTTTGAGAAAACATTAAAGAGACAATGAAATCCAAAAATACCGTTCTTATACTTGGCATTTCCTCAATCCTCATTTTAATATCGGTCCAGGTATTTATTATTGCAGGTATCTGGAAACAGAAAAATGAGATGTTTGCTTTACAGTACACCATTCTGTCAAAGGAAGCACTTTCATACTTCAACCGGAGGATGCCATCTGACGGGTTTGATACAGTAAGGTATATTCTGAGGAAATATTCCGAACAGGCCGTGAAAGAATTACATAGTGCAAAAGATCAGTCTGAGCTGATATCCGCTAAAAAAGATGTTCTGGATTACTTTACAACAGTATTAAATAAAGAACAGGATCTCTCTTATATGCTCTCATCGTATTTTGAAAGGAGAGGATTTGCTAAGAATTTCAACGTCTCAATTACGATTAACAATCTGGAACTAATCAGTAATGATACAATTGTTGTATACGGGAATGAAGATTTATCTAACAGGATGCCACTCCCCGGAAACCAGAGACCACTTGCTCCAGAAATCTCGAGGTCAAAAATTATGGTCAACTGGTTTAACATGGAAGATAATAATTACAGGCTCTTCTTTTTCTATTTCATCGACTTTTCCAATCAACGGAATATAATTCTGAAAGAAATAGCCGGATCCCTTGGTCTGAGTACGATAAGCATACTTCTGGTTGGAATTATGTTTTTGATAACTTTCAGGAACCTTAAAGAAGAACAGAGACTCTCAAATCTGAAAACAGATTTCATAAACAATATGACACACGAGTTAAAAACTCCGCTGTCAACAATTACAGTCGCCGGGAAAACACTTGAAATGCCCCAGATTAGAAATAATGATGCTAAAATCCTTGAAACTGCAAAGCTAATAGGGAAACAAAGTGTCCATCTGAATCAGCTTATCAATATGATACTTGAAATAAGCATGTGGGAACGAACTCAGTTCCAGCTCGATAAAAGGATCGTGGATATTGAGGAGGTAATGAACGATATCGTCGACAGTTTCAAATCAGGAGGCGGAAATAATGCTTCTATTTATACGAAATATAATTTCAACGGAGCCAAAGTCGATCTCGATGTAATTTATTTTACAACTCTTCTGAATAATCTTCTTTCCAATGCAGTGAAATATTCCGACAAAGAACCTGTAATTGATGTAGAAGGTTTCGCAGAAAACAACACCATATGTATTAAAGTATCGGATAATGGAATCGGTATCAATAAGATCGATCAAAAACATGTTTTCGATAAGTTTTACAGGGCTTCTACAGGAAATATACATAAATTCAAGGGTTTGGGCCTGGGACTTTATTATGTCAAGAAAATTGCAGAAGCTCACGAAGGAGATGTGACTGTAAGCAGCAAACCGGGAAAAGGAAGCACATTCACTCTTATCCTGCCTAATAACTCTTAAAGAATCCCTTGTTAATGGAGTATCAACCCATCTCAAATAATTGAATCAGAATAGTTCGTATCTTTACTATTACTATACCTATTTAATAAAATAATCGAAAATGAAAGTTTTAGTTGCTGAAGATGACAGGGATTTTGGAAATATATTGACTCAGTATATTACGATTAGCGGTTTTGATGTTAAGCTGGGCCGTGACGGTAAAGAAGCCTGGGATCTGTTTAATCAGGATAAACCCGATATATGTGTATTTGACGTGATGATGCCTGAAATGGACGGATTCACCCTTGCAGAAAAAGTGAAAGAGGTTCACCCCGAAGTTCCGGTAATTTTTCTCACGGCAAAGAGTCTGAAAGAAGATATTGTAAGAGGCCTTAAAATCGGAGCTGATGATTACATAACCAAACCTTTTGATCCTGAAGTTCTTATTCTGCGAATAAACAATATCCTTAAACGGGCCTACTCATCGACAAATGATGAATTTAAGGTGTCAAATACGACCCTAAAATTTAATACTCTTGAACTGATTTGTGGAAATACAAAAGAAAAACTTACTCTTAAAGAAGCTCAGTTACTGAAATACTTTATAATAAACAAAAACAAAATACTTGCAAGGGAAGATATTCTTACTGAGATATGGGGTGAAGATGATTACTTTCTTGGAAGAAGCATGGATGTATTTATCAGCCGTTTAAGGAAGTTTGTTTCGGAGGATACCAATATTGATATCCGCACCGTCAGAGGAACAGGATTTATACTTGAGGAGATAAAGAAGGAGGCATAAAAAAGGAGTAAGGAGTAAGGTGTAAGGTGGTCTTTCCTCTTCCCTTACTCCTTACTCCTTACTCCTCACTCCTCACTCCTCTTTATTTCTTACCCCCCAGTACCTCATTTACTTTATTATAAAGAGCATCGCCCCTCAGGTTTCTGGCTATTATCTTCCCGGTTTCGTCAAGAAGAAAGTTGGAGGGGATAGAATTCACCGAGTACAACACTGCTGCGGNATTCTCTCCGCGCTTAAGATCTGAAACCTGTGTCCATGTAAGTTTATCATCAGCAATTGCCTTTACCCAGGCCTCTTTTGAGTTATCGAGAGATACACCAACTATCTCAAAACCCTTTTTATGATATTCATTGTAAATTTTTACGACATTAGGGTTTTCCTGGCGGCAGGGATTGCACCACGCAGCCCAGAAATCTATTAATAATAATTTAGCACCCAGCTTAGATGAAAGTGCGACCGGGTTTCCATTTACATCATTCATAGTAAAATCAGGAGCTTTCTGACCTATTGCAACAGTTTTCATAAGTGCAACGCGCTGTTTAAGGCTTTTTATCTCAGGTAAGGCGGCAATCAAAGTGTCTAAACCGCTAACCATTGATTCAATTTCATCTGCTTCCATATCGTAACTCAGACTTACTATTATTGCTGGTGATACATATGAGGAAGGATGGCTCTTCACAAACATTTTCTGAAGGTTCAGCATCTCTGTCTGCAACGAATC
>JGI20214J51088_10000421_pt1 | contig 29750 bp, 37 predicted proteins | sample WetSurMetagenome_FD_51088 | JGI IMG/M metagenome (IMG submission 51088) | reverse complement strand
TTCATCCTTTTATCACAGACAAATCTGAAAGCCTATGCTGGCAGCAATGCCCTGACTGGTCTCGTTATAGTTCATATTTGTTGATTTGTCGAGCCACTTATCTGAAGCATAATTATAGCCCATACCGATATCGATTGAACAATGCTCATTCAGGAAGATTCCTAAACCACCCCCAATCACCCTTGCTGTAATTTTCGAGGGAACTTTGATTTCAGGCGAAGAAGATTCTTTATACTTTGAACTTCCCCATCCAAAACCCAAACCACCCTGAAGATATGGCTTTACTTTGGATTTGCCGAAATAGCACTTTATAAAAGGGATAAGGGCTAATGATGATGAAGTAGAGGTCGAATTCCCGCTTATTTCCTTACTATGCGTATAAGGGATCTCAAGTCCGAATGATATATTATTAAGGACAAAATATCCGACCTGTGACTTCAGTTCCAGAGTCCTTGTTTTGCCATTGTCCCCGCTTCCATAATCTGACTTCCATTTCGAATTGAATGAAGAAAAGTCAAGGCTGCTACCGGCCGCGACAAAGACTTTACCTTTTTCGGTTTGTGCACTGGATTTTTCTGCTGAAATCAATAAAGCAATAATAAACAGGCACCAGATAGATGTTTTTTTCATATTAGTTAGGATTGAATAAATAATAAATAACAGACAGAATTCTCCGGTAAATATAAAGTTAGCAGAAGGTTTAAGATATGACAAAGGTTGTCTTTTCGCATATTTTCCACTCTGGAATAATCTTGTTATAGAAGGGCTGGAGAATTTAACAGAGTCAGGTTGTATTATTTGTTCTTTTCAAATTCTATCAGTTCAATGGGAGCACCGTTATGTTCTATCATTGCGACTTTTATGCCCTCAAAATTCGATTCCGGAGGTGATATGACACTTAGCTGATGTTGTTCTATCTCGTTCTCAATGTCATTTACTTCAAAAGCAAGATGTGGAACTGTCTTTATCAGTTTGTTTACAGGACTGCCTTTTTCAAATCTCATCCATTCAATCCCGAAAGGACTGGAATCAAATCCTGAGACATAGAATTTGAACTCTGACAGATATTTTTCTTCCGGTATTTTCCTCGTTGTCGGGATTCCAAGATGATGGTATTTCCAACCCCATTCTGCTATCGATGGAGGAAGCTCATGATCTAGTCTTCTTTTAAACATAAATAAAGGATGGATTTTTAAAATATTAATGATCTAAATGTTATTTGTCTCCTTGTTGTGCTTTAGATGTCTCGGGGGAAAGCCAGGGATCAATTGTTCAGGGTGTTTTGATAAGCTCCTTAAAGTCCTTGAGATTTTTTACAACATTGTTTTTATATTGAGACTCCTTAGTCATTGTCATATCAGGTAGATAATTTTCAGCCCACTGAATATAGGCATTCAGAGAAATGAACCAATCTCCGGTCTCGGACAGGACATACCAGTATTGACTTTTGCTAATAAGAAGATATACCTTATGCATTTTCAGCTTCATTACAGGAAGCCTATTCAGAACATAGCCGTAGGAAACAATATCGAGGGTTACATAACCGAAGGCATGATCAGAGAATACCTGCAGGGAATCAATGATGTATGACTTTGCAAAAAAGCATTTTTCAGGTTTAGTCACCCGAAAGAACTTATTATACGATCTTACCAGATCTTCGTAATCATAGAGATCAAGCCGCAGCGAGTCATTTTCATTTCCGCCCCATTCCATATATCTGGCATCCGCAGAATTTTTCAGGAATTCAGATAATACACTGTTTACATCTTTCCTGTTTAGCTGCGCCCTGGCTGCAGGTAAGAATACCAGTAATAAAACAAAACAAAAAGTCCATTTTTTCATAAACGGCTTACAAAAACTTTTGCCATGCATTCAATTGATAAGATAACCGTAGCGTATATCGGAATCGTACAGATTTTCTTTTGTTCAGTCAACAATGATTTTGCCCTTATAGATTTTCCCTGTGTTATTTATTCTGTAAATGTATAATCCTTTACCGAGGTGACTTACTGATATTTGTCCGGTGACCGGTAATCTCTGATCAAGCACTTTTTTGCCTTTACCGTCAAATATCTCTATTCTGGAGGAATTTGAAATCTCTGAGATATAAAATATCATATAATCTTCTGCGGGATTTGGATAGACTGTTGCCTTATTTTCGATTATTGCTAAAGGGAATTCATGATAAGAATAGTAGTTGGAGATCTTCCTGGCAAAAACCACTGATCCGGTTTTCAGATCATTTACCGTGTAAATATTTATAGTGTTTTTACCATTGGAATCGAAGGTATTTTCTTCACTGCTTCCGACTCTCCATTCTGAAATTGTTTTATCCCAGTATCTGTAAACTGATGAAGTTACATTCCCACCAATATCATATCCGAATTCATTTATATAGATGTTAAGCCACAGACTATCAGTTTCATCCCATGATGATACAGAATATGAAAGCACTTTTCCGCTCAAATTGAAAGCGGACTCATACTTATAATTTTCGCTCCAGACACTTTTTTCCTTATCCCAGTTAAAAGTAATATCCAGAATATTATTTCCATGTGAATCATATCTGCATGAATCTTTTATCCAGCCGATCCATTGACTGGAAGATCTATTCCATATGTACATAGTCGAAAGTACCTTGTTCCCGTCAGTATCGTAAGTGTACTCATTTTTATTCTGTCCGGTCCAAAGGTCAGTGCTATCATTCCATGAATAATATACAAATGAAGTTTCCTTCCCCATATCATTATATGTCCATTCATTTCGATAGGAGGCGTTCCATATCAGCTTGCTGAAATCCCAGATATATTCAGTCTTGAGCAACGGATTTTCTGTATCATTATAAACAGTCTGCAATTTACAATAGCAAAATAACTGACCGGTTGTAGAATCCCTCTGGTAATTAGCTGACGATGTCTGGTTACCATTCTGATCGTAAGTAAATTCATTCCTGTATTCAGCAACCCATTGGTTTATGTCTCTGTTCCAGTAGTAAGTTATATTCAATGTCATTTTTCCATTAAAGTCATAAACCGATTCATATTTAGATGTACCGATCCACTTCTTTTTACCTGTATCCCAGCTATAATTGAATCCGAATATTTCCTGACCGGCTGCATTATATATAAATTCATTTTTCACTAAAGCTACCCATGGACTTTTATTATTTTCCCTGTTGTAAACAACAGCCAGGTTAACATCACCGGTTGCTGATATTGTATTTTCAATTTTATAATTATCAACCCATTGATTGTAATATGAATCCCAGTCACTTGAAGTAAGAACTAAGGTATTACTGGCTGCATCATAGATATATGTTTCCCTATTCACTCCGATCCATTGGCTGGAAACAGTATCCCATATCTCAGTGAAAGTGCTGTCGAGTCTGATACCATCTGACGGAGAGGATATTAATTGAGCTAATTCAGATATTTTTCGCTTTCGGGATTCCTGTATCCGGTTTTTTCCTGCTCCGCTTTTCTGATACTCTGCGTTATATTCAGGGTTTTGTAATGACTGACCTTCTGATAGTTCAGGAATGAATAACAGCACAGCGCCAAAAAAGATGTACAAACAATATGATTTCATCTGTCCATGTTTTAAGGTAATGCAAGTTATTACTTTATAAAACAAATGTCAAAAGTATATAGGTTACCTGCAATGGTTTTTTTCTTCACCTGCTGTAAACAGAGCTTTTATTTTTTAGTCTTGCAGGTGTATATTACTTTTCTGTCTGTTACCTCATCGACAAAGGTCTGATCAAGAATAGGATAGGTTTTCACAAAATTTCCCGAGCAATNATACAGGTAAATCTGCTGTACACCGTCACATAACGGATCATTCATTAAGCAGTAGAATACTGTTTGTTTAAGATAAACTGCCTGGAAAATTGAGATCTGGCAAGTGCAATTCGTGAATGAAGCCTTTAGCTCATTCATCCACTGAAGGTTTTCTACAGCAGTGTTACAGGGGACAACGTTTTCTTTTTTTTCGCAACTCAGAATGAATAGCATGACCAGAGAAATCAGCAGGCTCTTTTTCATAATTGCAGGTTTTGGTTAATATAAAAGGAACAAAAAACATGCCAATAAACCTGAATTCTCTTTCGCTTATTTATATTACAGAATAGCTGCAGCCTTCCCCAAAATTACTTCTTTATTGAATTTATAAGGATAAAAGGAATAGTAAGTTTCATTCCTCCCTGAATTTCAGCCTTTTTATTAAGCTTCTGTTCAATATCTTCAAAAATCAGTTCCTGTTTATCTTCAGGCAGTATTTTCATCCAGGCATCCATAAAAGCAAGCCGGATAAAGTAATGGTTTAACATTGTGGTACCATCAGCAAAGTTGTAGCTAAACTGATCGTATATCAGGTCTCTGATTACAAAGCCATTACTTTCAATCAAGGGTATGATCATATCCACAGGAGGTCTTTTTTCTCTGATATGCTGATACATTAAACCTATCTCCTTATCCATCTTCATACTGGACAAAGTCTTCTCCAGTTCGTCATAGAATTCGAACATCGATTTATCAAGATTCATGGTCTGGATAAATTGCCCTCCCGATCTCATTATCCTGGAACATTCTGAAATAACCCGACTGATATCTTTTGTATTATTGATTCCGTTATTGCTGGTTATCAGGTCTATCGAGTTGTCATTAAGAGGGATCGATTCGGCAATTCCCTGAAGTATCTTAATATTTTTAATCCGGTAGAATTCTATCTTTTTCTTTGCCCTCTCAATAGCATCTGACCAGGGATCGATACCATAAACGGTCGAATTCTCTCCGAGCCGCAGGGCAAGCTCTGTCAAAGGGAACCCGGTTCCAAATCCGATGTCAATTGCTGAGATCCCTGGTTTATAAATTATATGTTCGAGCATTTTAAGGCCAAAAGGAGCTGACCAGAGAGAACATTCATCTGAAAAGTTGACATATTCAGAGAAATTGAATTCGTCCTTGAGATATTTTCTCATTTTTTTAGAATTTTACTCCATTTTCTACAATTTCAAGTTCTTCATGAGTCCTCAAGGTCGGAGAGCCCTTAGTGATCATAGAAATTTAAAGTTTGCGTTTTGGGACAAAAAAATCTGCTTTCGTCAATCCGCATTCTTTTGCCCTGTTGATTGACCAGTCAATTTCGCCAAAACCTTTGCCATGCTGGTTTGTACCGAAAGTAAAATGAGCACCTGCGGCCTTTGCCATTTTAATAAACTTGGCACTTGGGATCTTAAACCTAGAATTTATCTCAATAGCCACATTATTCTTTACCGCAGCATCTATGAGGCTCTTCATTCGTGCATCCGTCCATAGTTCATCATACCTTGCTATTAGATTATCAGGGAGATATGTCGGATTTCCCCAGATAGTAATGGGCTCGGCAAGTACTTTCAGGTTATGGGCAACATATAGATCCATAAATTCCTGAGTTTCCCCCAACGGCATTCCTGCAACCCAGATATAGAGCATTTGTCCCTGCTTATTTGGGAATATCATTCCGTCGGCAAGAATATAATCAACTTTGCTCAATGCTTCTTTTGAGTATACCTTAGTCCAGTCGCGTCTTGCAACCTGCAACCCCAGGTACATTGAGTTTTTCTTTGCTAGTTCAGCCCGATTCATCACAAGAGTATCGTTCACTCTTATGTCGTCATTATCAAATTCTTCGGCGATACCAAATGTGACTCCCATATCCTTAGAGATTTTCCCGGTCTTCTGGTAAACATCTGCGGCAGAATTCCCCAGGGATTGAGCAGCATAATTCAGATGTACATGCAGATCTGTTTTTGGTAGATCTGAGGTTTGAGCACCACTATTGAAGCAGTTTAATAATAATACTGCCAAAATTAAAGTTGATGATCTGAATAAATTTTTCATGATTTTTGATTTTTATTTTACTAATTTTTCAGCCAATCGTATATTCAGTTTCTTTTGCATTTTCAATATAATTTGTAAGGTCATCAAGGAAGCGGACCATAGGTGCGCCATCAATAACATCATGATCCACGAGGATGGTCATGTTCAGGATCTCTCTTATCCTGATTTCGTTATCAATTACCACCGGTTTTTTAAGTATTGATCCGACCCCGAAGGAGATAGGATGAACCGATTTATGAATAAACCAGCCGTTTATTTTACCTATCATCCCCACTGAAGTAATTATTGCATTCCCCATTTTCCTGTAGGCATATTCCGGATTTCTCAGCATGATTTTCCAGAACAGCCTTCGCAGAGTTCCGGGCAGATGGTAATATATTCTTTCGTATCTGGCAGATTGTTTGCTTAATACAATATCCTTATCAGATAGCACTTCTGTTTTTGCTTTTTCAATCTCACCTGTTATTTCCAGAGCGCTTTTCCCATTGGCTTTTTCGATTACAAGGGGCATCGGCACTCTCGAATCTCCGCTCTTCTTTTCAACAATTACTGAAATATTTATGTCGTTGAAGATAATAAGGTTCTTTTTGTTGTATAAATATGCCGCCGCGTCCGGATGTTTTTCCAATACACAACTGATCACCTTTAGAAGCCAGGCATTAAAAGAAATAGTGATCCCTTTTTTCCTGAGCTCTCTCAGTATTTTTCTGGCTTCGGTAACATCAAACTCAAGCATTGCACTGACATGATGCTTCAGTAACCCAATAGCAAACGTGTCGAATGTTGCAATCCTTGATCCAGGAATTTTTTGAAGATGATAAGGGTTGGTCATTTAGTTTTTATACGTATTACTCAGAGTGATATTGATTACCTGAATTGCGTGTCAGTAACATGTTTTTCCCTGAATGGAAATTCTTTTTCAAAAATTTCAAGTTCNTTTTCTTCTGTCTCAAATACCTTGTCTTCATAGAACTTACCGGTGATCCCTTTCAGNGATCCTTCATACAATTCCAGTGCCATGAATGGTTCNAAATTCTCACCTGATGCAGTTGTAATATGATATTTTTCTGCGTTAGNAAAGCCAAATCGATGGTAGTAACCAGGATTGCCGAATATGATGACTGCCTTAAATCCAAGCTCCCTGGATTTTTCAACCGAATGGTTCATCAGAAGTGATCCGATACCTTTNCCCTGATAAGATGGTAATACACTGATTGGTCCCATACAAAGAACTTCGGAAGCTATATTTTCATTGTTGACTACCTTTGCCCTTGAATATATTATACTGCCGACAATATTCTCCTCATCACAGGCGACGAAGCTTAATTCTTTAATAAAAGCAGGCACCTCTCTCATCTTATGGACAATCAGGTGTTCATTGCATCCCGGTTTATATAAATCCCAGAATGCTTCTCTGGTAATATATTCGACGCTTCTGTGATCCTTCTCTTCCTCTGGTCTAATTTTAACTTTCATTACTTAAATCTCATGTATTTCTTAATAATTTGTACAAATATTGGTCATAACTTTCCCAATTTTGGCCTCAATCATCTATTCTAAAGTATCTGAAGACTCAGAAAAAGCCGGCCATCTCCAGGCGAACCAGACAATCAGAATATGGAAAATTGCTTCAATTGACTGGTAGTAGATATAATAATACCATATTTTGGCCGGCACAAAGCGGGTAGCAATAATGAGTATTATATGAAGGGAGCTTACAATAATATTTATCCACCTGTTTATTCCGGGCTTTAAAACGAGTGACAGTATGATCATAATTGGTGGAATTGACATCAATACTGCTGCTGCTAATAAAAAGCTTTGATTGATTTTCATGCCACCCACAACCCCTGAAATAATCTGTTCAGGGATCTCAGGCTGAAAAAGAGTTTTAATATCGGCATAAACATAGATAAACATTACAGCAATCCATAGTGCTGCCAGGATAATCTTCACATTAATCTTTTCATCGACCAGTGTATTTTTTGTGTACATATTGTATTCTATTTTAAAGGTTTTTACAAATTCTTTTTTAATCTCATCGCTTTGGATCTGCCATTATTAATGATTAAATATTTTACTAAGCCTTTTTTCCAACGAACCATCCCTTAAATCAATGTCAACTATTTTGCCTTCAGGATCAATCAGGTAATTCATTGGAATTCCGATCACATTATAAGTAAGAACAACTTCACCAAGATTTCCCTTTAGGTCGGAAACTGTCTTCCAGATTAAAGTATCTGATTTAATAATTGATTGCCAGTATTCTTTATGCTCATCAAGAGAAACCCCAAGAATTTCAAAACCATCCTTCTTATATTTTCTATACATTTTCAGAAGGTTAGGGATCTCCCCTTTACAAGGGCCACACCATGACGCCCAGAATTCAAGTAAGACATACTTACCATGAAATGATGAGAGTGATATCAGGTTACCATTGATATCTGGCAGAGTAAAATCAATAAGATTGTCACCAATCATCAGGTTAGTAGATTTATCTATATAGACTTTTACTGCTTTACCCCATTTGTCTTTCTTTATATCTTCGGATATAGCATTATACATTCTTTCAGTCGCTTGTTTAGGCTGATAATACATCAGAAATGATAAATAGTAAGAATTCAATCTGAAATCCTTGTTTGATTTCATAAACTTAAGAATTTCATTTTGTTGGTTTATTGTAATAGAATCCCCTGTCTGTAAGAGATTTTTATACGAGATTGAATCAGCCTTATCAGCCATTCTTATAATCTGATCAATGCTATCTTTTTTATTTCTCCAAAGATTTTCAAGGTCAATATATTCTGAATTTTGATTTTGGAAATGAGAACCCGATATATGAGAATTTTTAAGCCTCGAATGAGCCGCATTGATTTGAATATCTGAATTGTCGACCCAAAACATTTTATAATCGCTGAAATTTTTAGTGTGAATTGTGAGCATTTTTATTGAATCAACCCGCCCTTTAAAAATGAATTGATTGTTAATTACGATTGTCGAATCCCAGATTTTTGATGTTTCGTTTTCGCGGAGATAGACTTTTGTACTATCAGATAAAGTGGAATTTAGTACTGTTATTTTAAACCCGTCTTTATTTGAACCGCAGGATACAAGGATTGAGAAAAGAGCTACGCAGAGTANTGTTTTCATACGATTATTATTAGTTTTTGAAATGAAATACTGGTTTACGTTCTTGCACTCACTTGAGTTGTCTAATAAANATCAGGTCACTCTGCATCCCATTTACCGGTAACTTTTGCAATGTCAATCAACACCTGGCCCTTTGGTGTCATTAAACCGAGCTCAGTAAGCCTAAGCGCTCTTTCTTTATTCCTTTTACCCCATTTGCTTTTTGGATTGCGGGGTGTGAACTTTAAGTAACAGCTTTCTTTGTCGCGCTTTATTGCTTTACTGTCGACCCATCCGAAACATAGAGCATTTTCAATCGCATCATGCCAGTGAACACTCCTGGTCTTGCTTCCTTTATGAAATATAATCAGATACACCGATTTTTCCGTATCGCAATGCAGGTTTAACCAATCCCTCCATTCGTTAACCGATTCACAAAAATGTGTTTGTATATTCTCAATGGCCTCCACGATTAGTGGTTTTCAATTCATCCGGTTCATCCTTCCTGAAAAAAAATATCTACTGAATTTGATTTTTATTTTCCTGATCTATTCTTCTTTTTCTTGAATACATAACGACAACGACGGCAGCTGCAGAAGCTACTGCTGCAATAATAATAATTTCAGTAATTCCCATCATTTATTTTATTTTAATTTGAAATATGAATAATTGCAAATTATTTAATTTTCTGCATATAAAGCAGCCCGGAATTTCATTTCCCTGCTCATTCGTGTTCCTCTAGTTTCTTAAAATCTTCTCCATCGATCTGCCTTTAGCTAATTCGTCAATCAGCTTATCCATGTAGCGGATTTTTTGCATAAGACTGTTTTCGATTTCTTCAACACGGTAGCCACAGATAACGCCGGTAATCTTTGAAGCATTTGGATTTATTTCCGGAGCCTGGCCGAAAAATGTTTCAAAATCATTTTTATTGTCTATTTGTTTCTGCAAGGCTTGTTGATTATATCCTGTCAGCCAGCAAATGATGGTATCTACTTCTGCCTTTGTGCGACCTTTTTTTTCTGCTTTTTGAATATACAACGGATAGACAGTGGCAAAAGGCATTTTAAATATTCTTTGGTTTTTCATTGATCTTTATTTACATTACCTCTTGGTCCAAATATAGAATTTTCACGCTTTCGCCGGGTCAGTCACAGGTCAAAAAGACTAACATTAGCAAATAATATCATCAGTTTGTGTAAACGAATTTCTCCGGTTTGCTCATGCTATATCAAATTTACACAACTAATTCTATATAGCGTTCAGCTGATACCGGTTTGTTTACAGATTTTTAATCAGAATTGAGGCGAATATGAAACTTATAGAAAGGGTTTCAGTTCCCTGACTCGCAGTTGTCATAGCAACCACATTCCCTGCCATTAGCTTTTTCAAAGGCTTCCCTGCCCTCTGAAAAGGAAAAGTAGGTGAGTCCTGCCGCTCCAATTACATCGGCATAGGCAAAACCTGTGAGTTCATAAACCAGACCCGAAAGGAGTAGCACCACTGACATATAAACGCAGATCTTTGTGCAATTGGCGTCGGATATTACAGGCTGGGAATTTAGTTTCCATCCAACGCTTTTTTTGGCATTCATGAGCCAGAGCATGACTGCGATTGAAATCGCAGAAATAATGATACCCCATAGTGTGGTTGAAGGCTTTTGATGGTTGATTATATTCAATACAATGCCTGCGATCAGGCCTGCTGATAAAAGATAGAAGGCTGTGCCAGTGATTCTTAATGCAGTTGTTTCAAACCTGCTTTTGGGACTGGCGGGATTCTGTTTTATTCTAGTTATCATCACAGCAATCCCAATACCCGACATGACTTCAATAAAGCTGTCGGCTCCGAACCCGAACAGACTTAGTGTTTCATCCTTATATCCGAATGCCATGGAAACAATGCCTTCAAGAATATTATAAAATATTGTGAAAAGGCTTAACAGGTAGGCTTTTCTGTATAGTTTGTCGTCTGAATCCGTCATTGGAGCTGTAGCATTTCAGCAAAGATACTCTATTAGAAATGGTATAAATCAGAAGGTGCTGAATGCGACGGGGGAGAAGTGAACAGTGAACAGTGAACAGTGAACAGTAAACAGTAATCAATATTACTCAGCCTCAACCTAAACCTCAACCTAAACCTCAACCTGGTCCATTGCCTTCTGACAAAAATGTTGAAGATAGATTATTCAACATTTTTGTCATTAACTGGTTATAAGCACTGGATAGTATCAAAATTTATAGAATATCTGATGACTGTCGCTGAATATGATGCTTGAATGTTTGATTAGTACTAATTTCTTAATTTTCAACATCAGATTTTCGCCTTGAATTATTCCGGATAAATGATATTTACTGAATATAACCCTATGTCTGATCAACCCAATCCATACCAAAGGAAAACGATAGAAGAGGTATTAGCCGAATTTAAAGTGCAGGCTGAAAATGGTCTTTCAGATGAAGAAGTAAAACAACGCCAGGCTACTAATGGGCTTAATGAAGTTGCAGAGAAAAAACAACCACTTGTGCTTTTATTTCTGAAACACTTCTGGGGTCTTACTGCCTTTATGCTTGAGATTACCATTGTTCTTTCATTTTTGCTTCATAAATATATTGATGTGTATTTAATCGGCGGATTAATGTTCTTCAACTCAATTATTGGCTTTATAGAAGAAAGCAAGGCTGCCAGAACTGTCCAGGCATTAAAACAGAGCTTACAGGTAAATGTGAGGGTCTTGCGAAACACTATATGGCAGCAGGTGATAGCAAATCAATTGGTCCCGGGAGATATTATACGTATCAGGACAGGGGATTTTATGACAGCCGATGCTAAAATAATAGACGGAATGACCGGTGCTGATCAATCTGCCCTCACGGGAGAATCAATGCTCGTCAATAAGAAGGCAGGTGATATTTTGTTTTCGGGGACTGTAATTAAAAACGGTGAATGCACTGCCGTGGTTACGGCAACCGGGATTAATACTTTTTATGGAAAAACAATCCGGTTGGTTCAGATGGCAAAACCACGTCTGCATATGGAAGAAGTTGTGGCAAATGTTGTGAAAATATTATTTTCAATTGTGCTGATATTAGTCGGCATCACTATAGCAGTATCATTATTACGGGGGGAAACAATTATATCCATGCTTCCTCTGGTGTTGATTTTATTGGTAACAGCTGTTCCGGTTGCAATGCCTGCCATGTTTACCGTAAGTATGGCAAAAGGCTCACAACAGTTAGCTGCCAAAGGCATCCTGGTGAGTCGTTTAAGCGCCACGGAAGATGCTGCAACCCTTACTACCCTTTGCATTGACAAAACAGGAACCATCACACAGAATAAATTGTCGGTACAGGATATAAAAGCTGATGAAAATTTTACTACTGACGATATTTTGCGGTATGGGGTACTGGCTTCTGTAGCCGCAAACAATGATCCGGTTGATATGGCTTTTTTACAAAAGGCTGAGGTTAATAAAACTGACACTTCAGGTTACCGGCAAACCTCTTTCATTCCGTTTTCAGCTGCAATAAAGAGAACAGAAGCTGTGGTCCAAAATGACGGAAAGGAGTTCAAAGTAATGAAAGGCGCATATAATACTATCAAGGGGTTATGCAAACTTCAGCAATCAAAACTTGATATAACAGTGAATACCTGGGCCGCCAATGGATTCAAAACAATTGCTGTTGCTATCCAGAAAGAAAATATAGCAACAATGGTCGGCATTGTGGCGCTGGTTGATCCTCCACTGTCTGATTCGTCAAAGATGATTAAAGGAATTACAGATCTGGGGGTAACGGTAAAAATGCTTACAGGTGATGCGCTGCCTATAGCTCGTGAGATTGCCAAACAGGTAGGGGTGGGGGATGATATTGTTGCAGCCGGCTCCCTGCGACAAAAAGAATCCGGAACTGACAGTTACGACATTATAATTGCTCACAGCGGATTTGCAGAAGTATTGCCTGAAGACAAATTTATAATTGTAAAAACGTTACAGCAACATTCGGAGATCACAGGAATGACAGGTGACGGTGTAAATGATGCACCTGCTTTAAAGCAGGCAGAAGTGGGCATCGCAGTTAAATCAGCTACTGATGCTGCCAAACAGGCTGCAAGTGTGATTTTACTTCATGAAGGACTGGAAAGCATTATCAGCCTTATAACTGTTGGTCGTACAATACATCATCGTATAACAAACTGGGTAATAAGTAAAATATCAAAAACATTATTTACAGTATTTTATGTTTGTGCGGCTTATATTATCACCGGAAATTTCGTAGTCAGCGCTTTTGATATGGTATTATTGCTTTTCATTATTGATTTTGTCACATTGACATTATCAACAGATATTGTCAGCTGGTCGAAGAAACCTGAAAGCTGGAAGATAAAACCATTGGTTAAACAGGGGTTTCTGTTAGGAATGCTTTTAATTGTGGAGGCTTTAATATGGCTTGCTGCCGGGGAGAAATATTTTGAGATTACTGACATTAACCAGTTACATTCTTATGGATTTGCCTCACTGTTTTTTGCTAGTATTTTTAACATTTTCGTTGTGCGTACACCCACTCGTTTTTATAAACAACCTATAGGTAAATACTTACTAATGGCAATAATAGCTGATATAGTATTCGCGTGTGTCCTCTTATCAGTGGGTTTGCCAGGGCTAAACAATTTACCACTAATTGTAACCGGAAGCAGTTTATTATATTTTGCTTTTTGCAGCTTAATTATTAATGACTGGGTGAAAGTAAAGGTTAATTAATGATGTATTCATCAATTTGTCTTCTTACTTCAGTAAAAATTAATTTCTAAACTTGTAAAAATACTTCCCCGTTAAAAGCAAACCTGCAAAAACGAAAACTGCAAAAACCAGACTGCTTACTGCAAGCTGCATTCCACCTGAGAGAACATGACCGCTGGTGCAACCTCCGGCCAGCCTGGCCCCTATCAAGAGTATAAAGCCACCGAAAAATGCCCACATGAGTCGTTTCGATACTGAACTTCCCTTATACTTTTTCCAGTTACTGTGAATTACGGTGATCTTAAATTCTTTTCTGAAAAGTGAAATAATTATTCCAGATAAAAATGCCCCGGCCAAAAAGAGTAATTCCCATTGACCAGGTCCCTGTATTTTCGGAAAGTAACTGTTTTGAGTTGTTCCTGTAATCAAATCAGATACATACGGATATGCTGTTGAAGCCCCGATTATTCTGTTTGTACCAACCGTTAGAAATACGATTGCATTTAAAACAGCCAGCCCAAGGCCGGAGTATAGCCACTTAATATTGGTTGCTTTTTCTTTTTTATTGAGCCAGAAAGCTATCCATATAAATAGTGCCCCAATCAAAAAATCGACAAGGTAGAAAATGACATGATGCTCGCCAATCAGAGTGTATAATGAAATACTGCCTAGATCAGGACCTATGATCCCCTGTACCGATGGCAGGACAATTGTATAAATAAGTCCGCCTGTCAGTGCGCCCAGTATTCCAGCAAGAGCATCAACGGATCCTTCACCGAGTGAAACGGGCAGCGTTCCCGGGCAGTAGCCTAAGATTGCCATGCCTGCTCCAAAAATTAAACCTCCGATTGTTATTCCTCCCAGCAGTATCGGTTTAATATGATATGTTGCAAAACCAAGCCCAACCTCAATTGCGATTATGATAACTCCAACACCAATAGCTGCTGCAATGGCTTTTGCTACAGCATAGTTTTCAAGTGTTGCCATTCCGCTTATAACATTGTACCTGTTCAGATTTGAATACTGCAGGAGGGCGCCAAAAAGGAATCCGAGTACTATGATTATAACATTCATATTGTTTGATTTTTTTAATATATCATAAGAATATAATAAAGGTATTTTATTTTTCCAATATAGTAATATGATTTGTCGGGCTATGATCAGATATTTCATCAATGATTTTTAAGCCGGCCCTCTCAGCCAGATAATTAATGCCACCATTCGACATATAGCTTTTATAGTTTCTATAATGCTCTCTTCCAGCTATAAATTCTATTGCTTTACTTAAAAAACCTGCAAACCCGTCAGGTCGGGGAACAAGATAGTCTCCTATAATGATCCTGTCTGCTACAGAGGCTGCTTTTTTAAGAAGATCTACCCTTTCTTCTTCATTAACTTCGTGAATGACATATGTCAGAACTGTAAAATCAAAATTTTTGTTTCCTGAATTTATTATTTCATCTATGTTGCTGTGCAGAAACGAGATATTCCCGACAGGGTGTTTAAGCAAAGTATGTTCGGCCATTGCAATATTCCTTTCTGAAAGGTCTATTCCTACCAGGGATTTGCATTTGTCTGACAGGAAAAACTCAAGCCTGCCGGTTCCGCATCCTATATCTAAAACAGTTGATTGGAATCCGATAAGACCTTTTATCTGCGTGAATAATTTATCCTGGTTTGGTGCGATAACGGTATCATAAAACCAGCCATCGTACCAGTGATTTTTGTTTTCGGTCATAGTAAAGCTAAAGTAGGAATGAAGTATTTCAGACTAATTTACTCAATATTTTATCCTGGTTATCAGCAACTTTCCATTCTTTCAAAATCTCAATCAGCTTTGCAGAGAATCTACTTTTATAATTGATATTATCCATACAGCGCTTAGATGTTTGGTGTAATTCCTGGCTGTTTAATCAGTTAGTCGGAAGAATATTCCACTTTTGCATTATTTATCTAATCATTTTGTATTAAGATACTTTTTAACTGGTTTTTACTTACGACTCCCGACTGTCTCCAGATCTGTCTGCCATTTTTAAAAAGGATCAGAGTAGGAACGCTTTGTACACTGTATCGGCTGGCGATTTCACTGTTATTGTCAACATCAATCTTAATAATCTTTATTTTGTCACCAAGTTCAGCGGCTAATTCTTTTAAAATTGGTGACTGCATTTTGCAGGGGGCGCACCAGAGTGCATGAAAATCGACAATTACTGGTCGGGAATCACTTATGATAGAGTCAAAATTTCCTTTCATTACCTTATATTTTATATGTTAAGCTGCCATTCGGACAAGATGCAACACATTCCAGGCATCTGGAACAAGTATAACTGTCACCTGGCCTTACGGTTTTTGGTTTATATAAACTGAACTTAGCAGGTTCCATAGCAACAATATAGCATTTCTTATCACAGATCCCGCAATTTTTGCAGCTGTCTTTGTTCAGTTCTATTTTAAAAAGGGAGTAACGGTTCAGTAAGCCTGAAATCCAGGCTATCGGGCAACCTACTTTATGATATTGATACATCTGCCGGATTTTTCCATCAGGGCTCATGCTCATTATGAGTTCCATAATGAGTCCCATGGGACAAATCCAGCGGCAAAATACCTTACCGAAGATCACCCCAAGAATTATCCCTGCAAGTAAAATATACCAGAGAGAAATATTGAATTTTGAAATTGCCAGGTAAAGAGCGGCCCCTGAAACTGAAAGTATTATGAACCTTTTGCTGACCAGTAGTTTTAAGAATTTGCGCATTTGCAGATGGGTTATATGAAACATTTTGTTGAAATGTGGTCGTAACAGAATTCTACAATCCTGGCAACCTCGGGAATCTGCCAAGCTTGGTCAGTTTGGAATACACACCCCAGCCTTTTTTCATCCAATGGCCTACAACCGGCATCGGGATCATGAATCCATTTTTATTGTTACGGAAAACAAAGGCGGCGCCATTGCCGGTATCCATCACACAAAGAATGTTCAGATGTTCTTTATATCCTTTCAGTGATTTATTGTCTTTTTCTGCTGCGACAATATTATACGCTGTATTTCTCCCCATTTGTTCGGCTATATGACCTTGTTTTGCAGTCCATTCCGGTCCTTCGAGAGCTGCTATATCTCCGATTGCATAAACATTGCTGAAGCCGGGCACCTGGCAGTAGTCATTAATCTTAATGAAGCCAGCCTGGTTAAGGGGTAAGTCCGTATTTTTCAGAACTGCAGGTCCTGTCCCGGCTGCAATAAACATAATGAGATCTGAATCTAATTTTGAATCATCTTCGAAAACAATGCCGTCAGGTACAAATTCTTTGATTTTTTTCCCGAAGTGTTTTTTGATATTAAAACCTGAAAACATTTTATCGATCATTGCCAGGGCACCTTTTCCCATTTTGGCTCCAGGTTCATTCATAGGGGCAAAGAATGTCAGTTCAAAATTATCCCTGATTTTTTTCTTCTTTAAATAGTTATGAATATTAAAGATTAATTCAAAGGCGGGCCCGCCACGAACTGCTGATAAGTCATTCGGATTTCCTCCGAAACCGATTGATATTTTTCCGCTTTTTCTTTGGATCAGTTCATCCAGTTTGTCTCTTATATCTAACGCCATTTCCGGTTTTGCGCAGATCGATAATGTATTATTTATTCCCTTATGCTGCATTTTTTCAGCTCCGAATGCAAGTACAAGATAATCATAGGTTAAGTTGTTAATTCCGCATGTAACCTTTTTCTCGGTGAGCTGAATTCCTGTAACTCTGTCAATAATTACTTTGAAAGGATACTTTTTCTGTATTCCCGATAATGGAACTTTAACATCTTCAAATTCCTTGAGATGAACAGGAACCCAGATAGAGATAGGGTACAGATACAGGTAGTCGCGTTCTGAGACCAGTGTAATCTCAAACATATTTTTTTTCTGCAGTTCAATAGCAGTCTGAAGCCCTGCAAATCCACCGCCCAGAATTAAGACTTTTTTCATCCTCTATGTTGAAATAATATTTGATTGATTATGTTATCCTTTACTCAAAAAAAGGTTATTAACTATCTGGTAGAAAGTTGCTTAATCAGAAAATCTTTTGATTTTACCCCCACAAAGCGGTCAATCTCACGTCCATTTTTAAATAGTATCATAGTAGGGATACTGCGAACCTGGTATTTTTGTGCAAGTGACTGGAATTGCTCGATATTTACTTTCCCGACATGAGAGGTGCCTGCTAATTCTTCAGCAACTTCATTCAGGACCGGAGCCATCATTTTGCAAGGTACGCACCATGCTGCCCAGAAATCTACCAGAACCAATTTGTTTTTTGTCTGATGCTGGAAATTTTTATCTGTTAATGTCAATATTTTCTGGCTATCCTCCACAAGCGGTATATTTTTCATTTTTATACGGGCCATTATATAAATTGTGGCGATGAAGGCAATAATTATAAGAGTTATTATCAGTGTAGTATGCATATCAGATTGTTATAGTTTGCTTCTGTTTTACTTTTAACTCGTTCAGATAGTTGGATGCAGCCAGTGCGGCAATAGTTCCGTCGCCTACAGCTGTAGTAACCTGCCTGAATCGTTTTGCGGTGCTGTCTCCAGCTGCATATATGCCTTCAATATTTGTCGACATATCACTTTTGACCACTATCTCACCCCATTTATTCAATTCAATAATGCCTTTTAAAAATCCCGTATTAGGAACATATCCGATGAAAATAAATGTTCCATCGGTTTTGAAATTCTGTGTTTCACCTGACTTTAAGTTTTTTATGTCCGCGCTTTCGAGGTTCTCATTCCCATTGAAAGCTATAATTTCAGATTCCATGATGAAATTTATTTTGGGATTTCCTTTTGCCTCCTCAATAGCGTGTTCGAATGCCTGGAAATGGTCGAACTGATGGACTATTGTAACCTTACTGGCATATTTGGTCAGAGAAACAGCTTCTTCAAGAGCTGAATTGCCACCGCCAACAACCAGAATTTCTTTGCCGGTGAAAAAATCGCCGTCACAGGTGGCGCAGTAAGAGATGCCTTTTCCCTTGAATTTATCTTCACCGTAGACACCTAAGGTGCGTGACCGCCCTCCGGGAGTCAGAATAATGCTGTTGGAAGTAAAAGAAGTACCATCGGATAATGATACACTTTTAATTTCTCCTTCCAGTTCAATACGCCGGATTGTTACATTGGATTTAATTTCACAGCCGAAGTTCTTTGCCTGTTTTTTCATAATATTGCCAAGCTGATAGCCGCTGATGCTTTCAACCCCCGGATAGTTTGCTATCTCATGCGTCAAAACCATCTGGCCGCCTACAGTACCCTCGTCGAGCAGAAGTGTTTTCATCCTTGCACGGGAGAGATAGATGCCTGCCGTAAGGCCGGCAGGTCCTGCTCCCAATATGATGGCATCGTAATGGTTTGCTGCTTCCATATAATTAAGCTGTTACTTCTGCTGAAAATTCTTTGTTCAATATCGCTGTAACCTGATCTTTAGACTGGATACTTGATGTAGCTTTTACAACTTTCCCGTTCTTATAGTAAATTGTAAAAGGGATCCCCATAAATCCGCGAACTTCAGGCAGATTCCTGATAACAGATGACTGAGGATTATCGAACTCCATATCGTAAAACTTTACATTCTTGTATTCCTCCTCAAGTTCTTCGGCTATACCGTAAACAGGAATGCACATTGGCCCCATGCGGCCACATATTACCATTACATTTTCATTTTCGCTGATTGCCTTATTATGATCAGCGATAGATTCGAGGTGTTTTAAGTTTGTGTATAACATAGCTTTTTGAATTTTAATTTATCTGACAAAATTACTGCGGAATGTTTGATGGGAATAAGAATAGGGTAAGTAATGTAACAGGTTCCCGGTTGAAAATGGACAACTATTTTATTGATTTAAAAACTAACTTTGAGCATTCAAAGGATTAACTGGAAATGAAAACGATACTCGAAACCGACAGTGATTTCATATGTGATATTCAGGCTCCGTGCTTTCAGATGCTGGAACAAGAGGAAGCAGAACTGGTAAGGGCAAGCAAAACCCAGGTACTTTTCAGGAAAGACGATAATCTCACAAAGCAAGGAGCGTTCGCTTCATATGTCCTGTTTATTATCAGTGGTTATGCAAAGCAATATCTTGAAAGTGAAGGATCAAAAAGCTTCAACCTGAGGATTATCAAACCGGGTGAGTTCATTGGTCTTTCTCCGGTTTTTTCCGGAAATACATTTACTTATTCTTCAGTTGCCCTGACTGACTGCCAGGTATTCCTTATTGAAAAAGAAGCCATTTCAAAGGTCGCTAAGGAAAACGGGAAATTCGGGTTTCAGATTATAAAACGGTACTGTGAACAAAATACAAATCTGCTTGGAACAGTGGGCAGCCTGATGTATAAACAGATGAACGGACGACTGGCAGAAACCCTGTTATATATTGATAGTGTAAAACAGGAGAAGAATGAGATTTTTCAGCTTCTCTCAAGGAAAGATCTGGCAGATTTTGCAGGAATTTCTACAGAGAGTACTGTCAAGCTTCTGAAACAGTTTGAGAAGGATGGTTTGATTAAATTGAAAGAAAAAGATATACTCATTTTAAAACGTGAGAAATTGAACGAAATCAGCAGGAAAGGCTGACGATGATGATCTGACTCAGGTGAAGACTCTGTCAGTCCTGACTATGTACAACCCCGTTTTTATTTCCAAATCTAAAGCCGTATCATTCATCTCTCCCAACTTAATTTGGGATAATAACACTTAATTTGTTTAGAGTGATCTTACTGTTAAAGGTCTCTTAATCAATAGTTAATCTATTGTTAATGAGGGCTATTTGGCATCCATTTTGTTAAGTTGTAAATTATTGAAATAATTGAAGCTATGGCAGAAAAGATAAACACTGGGGAAGATAGATCACAAACCTTGCCAAGAGAAAAGAATTATTTAACGCAGGTGGATATAATCTACATATTTTAAATAGTGATAAAAATATCGGGATTTGCAGGTTATGCTGCTACTGGACTTATTAGAATAAAAAAGAATTTTAAAATGAATTAATAGTATGCTTAAAATAAAATTTGATTAAAACTGATTTTAAAAATATTTATTATGAAAACAAAAACATTATTAACTGGATTTATGGCAGCAATTTTTGGAGTTGCCAGCACGGTATTTGCCTATTCACGCCATAGTCAGGATGAAAACCAAATACTAATCAAAGAGAAAAACGGGCTGACTGAAGGAACTGCCCCTGTCGTTTTAACCAATATGCAGGCACAGGCAGGACCTGTTGATCTTACATATGCTGCTGATCAGACTGTTCAGTCAGTTGTACATGTCAGGGTAAGATCAACTGTTTCCATGAATGAAGAAACGGATAATCCGTTCTTTCAGTTTTTCAATGGAAACAATAGTAGACAGCAACCCAGAAAAGTTACCGGTTTCGGATCTGGTGTAATAATCTCTCCCGATGGATATATTGTTACAAACAATCATGTTATTGATGGTGCGGATTCTATTCAGGTAACTCTTTATAACAATAAGGAATATACTGCAAACGTCGTTGGCAGGGATCCCGATACAGATATTGCATTAATAAAAATAAAAGCAGAAAATCTGCCTGTAATAAAAATTGGCAATTCAGATAACCTGAAACTGGGAGAATGGGTACTTGCTGTAGGTAATCCTTTTAATCTAACGTCAACAGTTACAGCTGGTATTGTGAGTGCAAAGGGCCGGAGTCTGGATCTGGACGGTAGTTATAAGCTGGAGTCATTTATACAGACAGATGCTGCCCTAAACATGGGAAACAGCGGAGGAGCCCTGGTTAATACAAAAGGTGAGCTTGTGGGAATAACTTCTGCCATCGTTTCCCCGACAGGAACTTACTCGGGTAATTCTTTCGCAATCCCTGTAAATATTGTCAAGAAAACAGTTTCTGATCTTAAGCAGTATGGAAGGGCACAACGAGCGTTTATAGGAATAAATATAAGGGAGGTTAATTCTGATCTTGCCAGGAAGGAAAAACTGGATAATGTAAGCGGAGTTTATGTTGCATCTGTAGTTCATGGAGGTGCTGCTGAAGAAGCCGGAATCAAAGCTGAAGATGTAATAGTAAGAATCGACGATAAAAATATTGCCTCTCCCTCACAGCTTCTTGAAACAGTGGCAGAACACCATCCCGGAGATAAAATAAAACTTTCCTTTTACAGAAACGGCACAGAGGAATCAAAGTCAGTTCAGCTGAAAAATGTCGATGGTACTACTGCTGTGGTCTTGGAAAGCACGGGCGAAACTGTATTTGGTTCCAGACTGATGCCACTTTCTTCGCAGGAGAAAGAAAAGTTTTCGATTAATTCCGGCACGAAAGTAACCAGTGTAGGTGAAGGAAAATTGAAAGATCTTGGAATTATAAGAGGAACAATTATTTCTACTATTAACGGGAAGGAGGTAAATAATGCTTCCGATATAAGGGAAGTAACTTCCGACGGTGAATTTCTATCTTCAATAGATGGAATACAGCCAAATGGAACCTTTTTTAGCTATCAGTTTAAAAATTAAACGGATAAACGCTTAGCTTTCATGGCACGTATCCGGGCGCCTTTAGTCTGAAAAATTATTATACAACAAAATCAGGCTGATGGCGCTCTTTTTATTTGTACCTTTCTATAGACAGACGAACTATTTCTAAGAGAAAAAGCTGGAAACCCGGAACCTGAATTATGGTCAGCCATACGTAAATTAACAGTGAAATTCTCATCCGGAATATAAAAATGAAAAATTAACCGTAGGAAATAGACAGATTTTGTTTCTAAGTGTAAAAATGCTTCCGGTTTATCGTGAGCATAAAGGATAATAAATTTGAACGTATAAGAGCCACACGGAATTATGTTTCATCCACTTACCTTGCAGAATTAGAATGACTGACAATGAAATAATCAGACTGGTCCTGAATGGTGACCGCCAGATTTTCCGGTTGCTTGTAGAAAAACATCAGTCAATGGTATTTCGGACATGTATGGGTTTCCTTCACAATAAAAATGATGCGGAGGATCTTACCCAGGATATATTTATCCAGGCATATCAATCCCTCGAAGGTTTTCGGGCAGATTCCTCGTTTTCAACATGGATTTATCGGATAGCAGTTAACGCCTCGCTTAACAGAGTGAGAAAAAATACGGGCAATACGATCTTGCACAGGATAGATACCTTTTTTCAACCTATACAGGATAAAGAATTATTATCATCGATTCATGATGATGTAAACCCGGAAAGTATATTAATCAGCAAGGAGCAGAATAAATGGGTTCAGAATGCACTCGACAGTCTCCCTGAAAATCAGAGAACTGCTATTGTTCTGAGCAAATATGATGATCTTCCTCAAAAGGAAATTGCTGAAATAATGAAAACGACGGAAGGTGCTGTAGAAGCACTTATCCAGCGGGCAAAAGCAAATCTCAGAATTAAATTAGCATCTTCTTCTAAAAAAGAGAAAAAGGCCGTAGGAAAAGTATAAGTTTTGTTTCTAACCTAAAAATGAATTAAAATGAATTGTCAATTATGCCAGAATGAATCAGATGCGTACCGTGAGGGAAGACTCTCCAGCGATATGAGAATTCAGGTTGAAGCTCATCTTCAGAGCTGTAAAGAATGCGCACAGAGCTATAATCTTCTGTCACTTGCTGAAAAGGTCATAGAACAGGAAAAGGGAATATCTCCTGATCATCTCCTTTCTTCGAGGATAATGGACCGGATTACAACTCCGCAGGAAACCGCCCAACAATTAAAATCACCGTTTACAAGGTTATTAAGACCTGCGTTGATTGCTACAGCAATGGCAGCTGCCATTTTTACCGGAGTTTTGATAGGGAACATTTATAAACCTTCTGCCAGGGTCTTATCAAAGCCTGTTGAATTTGCACTTATTGATGATGTTGCCATTGAAGCGGTTGATATTTTAACAAATGAATAATCGGGACAAAATGAAAACTGAAAATAGAAAAAGGTGGATGGTATGGGCGATAGTAGCTTTGGCCATTCTTAACATTACTACATTAATAACCTTAGTATATCATAAAAACCAGGGTATTGAAAGGGAAGTAGTTTCAACACCCGATTCTGTAAAGTCGGAAACAGCTTCGGTGTTATACAGTGGCCGATATTTTCGTGAGGAGCTTAATCTGAGTAACGAACAGATGACCAGGTTCTCTCAATTCAACCCGGAATTCAGGCAGGATGCACGAGCAATTAATATCAAACTGGCAGAGAAAAGACATGAAATGCTTATTGAAATGGCAGAAAAAAGCAGTGATAGGAACATACTTAATCTGCTTTCCGACTCAATTGGTTACTTGCATGCAGAACTGAAGAAAGTAACTTTTATGTATTATCTGAACTTTAAGAGCATTTGCAATCAGGAACAGCAAAAGAAACTGGAGCAGCTCTTCGGTGAAGTCTTTAACAGTGATACACAGATATTGCAGAATGGAACCGGAAGACAGGGAGGCCGGCGTTATGGCTGGCGAAATAGAAACTAAACACTTTAATTTTTTAATTTTTAACTTTTATGGTATGAAAACAAAACTTATTATTTCAGGATTGGCCTTTATGGCCATAACAATGGTCGCTGGTGCTCAGAGCAACAATGTCCAGAATCGTCAAAGAAATTACGCTGGAAAAGGAGTAGCTTACGTTGATTCTAACAAAAATGGAATTTGCGACAATTTTGAAAACCCGGTATCCAATGCTGTTTACTGTAAAGGACCTGGTAATGGTAAATGTTGCCGAATGGGACAAGGGCGTCAGGGAATGGGGCAGGGACAGGGTAGAAGAATATACTTTGTGGATGCCAATAAAAATGGAATTTGCGACAACAATGAAGTTCCTGTAAAAAAATAATTTTTTTCTCTTCAGAAAGCAAATCTTCTTTCTAACAAGCTATTTAGATAATTATCAGATTAATTATCAGAGGTTTAAATATTCTTTTTAAACAACTGAATGTGATAACTATATGCAGTTTTTTAACAAATTAAAATTTAGAAAAATGAAAACAAAAATTCAGAAATTGGTTTTAACATGTTTATTAGGCATGACATTGATTGGATTCAGTTCATGTTCCAAAGAAAAAAATGACGCACAGTATACAAAACTTGCCAGTATACTTAATGTAACAGAGATTGGGGCTTCATCGATTGTTGCATACAATCTGGAAGCAGTTGTACCTGAGACAATTGTTTCGGAAGAAACCTATCTCCCGATTTTGCTTAATATTAAGGAAGAAGAGAAACTGGCCAGAGATGTATATACTGCACTGAATCTGAAATGGAATAACCAGGTCTTTTCAAATATTTCTGCTGCTGAGAATACCCATATGAATGCCGTGATTTTTCTGCTGCAGAGCTATGGCACAGAGTATACAGGCGTATTGGAACCCGGAAAATTCTTGAATCCGGCATTTCAGGCTTTATATGAAGATCTGGTAGCAAAAGGTTCAGTTTCACTTGCGGAAGCCTGGAAAGTTGGAGCATTGATTGAAGAGATGGATATATCTGACTTAGCCGTGTCACTTGCCAATGTAACAGATGAAAGTATAATCATGGTTTTTGAAAACCTTGAGAAGGGATCAAGAAATCATCTCAGGGCATTTACCCGCCAGTTAACATTACTGGGATTAACCTATACACCGGTTTACATTAGCGCTGATAAATACTACCAGATTATAAGTACCCCAAATGAAGCAGGCAAGCAATACCAGATGAATGGTAAAGGTAAAAGTAAATCTGGCTCTGGAATCTGTAATCAATAACAGACAGATCCGGCCTGATTAGTACATATATACTGACATAATATAACAACGGAGGTCAGTAATACAATTTTATAAAACAGAAAGCAGGTGCTCTCATTAAAGCAAACCTGCTTTTTGCTTTATTTCAATACAATAGATTATTGTGAAAATTAACGATAAATTATCCGTTCATGATTATCTTTGAGAATTAGAAGATTGTCACGATCATAATAACCTGAATGAATTTATGGCAAAAGTAGTAGTCTTAGGTGCTGGAATATCGGGACATACAGCTGCCGCTCATATCCGGAGAAAACTGGGATCCAAACATCAGGTCACTGTTGTCAGTCCATCAGAGTACTATCAGTGGATCCCATCAAATATCTGGGTTGGAGTAGGAAGGATGTCTGTAGAGCAGGTTCGTTTCAAATTAGGCCCACTTTACAAACGCTGGGGAATCAGATTTGAACAGGCGAAGGCTACTGAAATCCATCCCGATGGAAATGAAACAAGTTCTATTCCTTATGTTTCCATTGAATATACAGATTCAACAAAAAAAGGGGAATCTGCAGTCATCGACTATGACTATCTGATCAATGCGACGGGGCCAAAACTGAATTTCGGAGCTACGGAAGGCCTTGGTCCGGCTTACTTCACACATTCTGTCTGCTCATGTGATCATGCTTCAGAAACATGGGAAGCTCTGAAGGTATGTATTGAGCGAATGAAGAATGGAGAGAGGCTCAAGATACTTATAGGTACAGGTCATCCTGCCGCAACATGCCAGGGTGCAGCTTTTGAGTATGCACTAAATGTGGCAAGTGAGATCAAAGCAAAAGGCCTGATGGATAAGGCTGAGTTGATATGGATAACCAATGAGTACGAAATCGGAGATTTCGGTATGGGCGGTGCCTTTCTGAAAAGGGGAGGATATATAACTTCAACCAAGGTATTCGCAGAATCGGTCCTTGCAGAATATGGTATCAGATGGATTAAACGTGCAGGTGTGACAAAGGTGGAAAAGGGTCTGGTTCACTATGAGACTCTTGATGGAGAGAAACATGTTCAGGATTTCGATTTTGCAATGCTCATTCCTGCATTTGCCGGTTCAGGAATGAAAGCTTATAATAAAAAGGGAGAGGACATATCTTCGGAATTGTTTGTCGCCAGCGGCTTTATGAAAGTGGATGCTGACTATTCAGGAAAACCTTTTGAGGACTGGAGTATAGAAGACTGGCCTTCAGTATACCAGAACCCGGCTTATAAAAATATATTTGCGACCGGCATTGCATTTGCACCGCCACATCAGATCTCAAAACCGATGAAGAGCCCAAATGGCACACTTATTACTCCTGCACCGCCACGTACAGGAATGCCATCGGGAGTTACAGGAAAAATTGTTGCTCTGAACATTGTTAATCTTATTGAAAAGGGCCAGGAAAATTTTGTTCATAAAGCATCCATGGGTAAAATGGGGGCTGCATGTATAGTTTCAGCAGGATTTGGTCTCATGAAAGGACAGGCTGCAACAATGACTGTCTTTCCAATTGTTCCTGACTGGGAGAAATATCCGCAGTGGGGACGAGATGTGAGTTATACTGTCGGCGAGATTGGTCTTGCAGGCCACTGGATCAAATTGCTGCTTCACTATCTCTTCCTTCATAAAGCCAAGGGATATCCCTTTTGGTGGTTGCTTCCTGAATGATCTTTTAAATGACTAAAATTAAATACAATGGCTAAGAATATTGTGCGGGGATATTATGAGGAATCTTACCCTCCACTTCCGACAAAGGCAACTCAGTTCTGGCGCAGAAGCCTGATAAAGCAGTTTATAAGGTTTGTTGTTCTGAATCTGAGAATTATGAGAATAATTGTAGGAGGGCATTCCTGAATACTTCTGTTGCTACCTGTCTGGTACAGAATGAAATGTAACTTAAATATTGAATATCAAATATCAGGCAACCGAAACTGTACATCAAAAAGATTGATGTATTTCAATTAATATCTTGTAGTCCATCTGTCCGGTTTTTATTTTGGGTGAGTATTAATCCATAAATTTGCCACTCAAAAAAGGCATTAATGGAAAATACTGATTTCAGTTCACTTTACAACGATTCAGACAGGCAAATCTTAAAACTGGCAGAAGATTCGCTTAATCCCACGGTAGACAGGGTAAACGAAATTGTTGAATATGCGAAAGAAGCAAACATCAATAAAATCGGGATTGCCAATTGCACAACTTTTATCAGGGAAGCGAATCAGCTTGAAGAGATTCTGACTGGAGAAGGATTTCAGGTAGAAAAGGTGCATTGTAAATTTGGAAAAGTGGCATTTAATGAGCTGCTTCCGGGTTATAAAGGTATATCATGCAACCCGGCTGGACAGGCTAAATATCTTGAAGATAGGGGAACTGAGCTTAATATTATGATGGGTCTCTGTCTGGGTCATGATATGATTTTCAATGCGAAGTCGAAAGCGCCTGTCACTCCTCTGCTTGTGAAAGACAGAAAATTAAATCATAAAACACTTGACATTTTCAGGGAGCATGATGGACTCATTCATACTCCTCCTCAAGATTGACGTCAGCCTTCCCCAATACCCTCTTAAGCCAGATAAATCCAATAGTCCCGGATATAAATGAAGCGATCAGGATAGCAATTTTTGCGCCGTTTATAATGTCGGCATTATCGAATGCCAGCAGAGTAATAAAGATTGACATTGTAAAACCTATTCCTCCCAGTAATCCTGCCCCGAAAATATCTTTCCATTTAAGGTCATCAGGGATTTTAGACAAACCTATACTGACAGCTGCAAAAGAAAAAAGCAATATTCCGAGCGGTTTTCCAATTACCAGTCCGGCAATAATACCAATGCTGTGTTGCTTACCAATTTCGGCGATCCAGTTTCCATCAATAACAATACAGGTATTTGCCAGTGCAAATAAGGGGAGGATAAAAAATGCCACAGGTTTATGAAGAAAGTGCTGGAGAATGAAAGAAGGAGACTTTTCTCTTCCATCGCCGAATGGAATTGCAAATGCCAGTAAAACACCTGTGATCGTTGCATGTACTCCTGAGTGCAGCATGAAATACCACATTATTATGCCACCTATCAGATACGGAATTAGATTGCGAACTTTTAGTCTGTTAAGCATAACAAGGAACCCGAATATTCCAAGAGCTACAAATAAATTCACAAATGACAGGGAGGTTGTGTAAAAGATAGCAATCACAATTATGGCCCCCAGATCATCGATAACAGCCAGTGCCGTAAGAAAGATTTTTAAGGAACCAGGGACTCTATTTCCAAGAAGCGATAATATGCCGATGGCAAAGGCAATGTCGGTAGCCATCGGTATACCCGCGCCGGATTGAGTGTTTACGCCAGTGTTTATGAAATAGAATATTCCAAATGGAACCAGCATCCCACCCAGTGCTGCAAACAGGGGAAGGGAGGCTTTTTTAATGTTTGAAAGTTCCCCTGTATATATTTCCCTTTCCAGTTCTAGTCCTACAAGCAGGAAAAAGAGGGTCATAAATCCGTCATTGATCCAGTGACCCAGAGAGTGCCCGTTAATATCTATATTCCAAAACCCAGTATATACTGTCTGCCACGAAGAATTAGCAATAATGAGTGAAATAATAGTCACAAAGGTTAAAATCAATCCACCGGCCTTCTCCGTATTGAAAAAATCGTTAAAAAGTCGGGTTAATTTCATTTTGCAGGAATTAAATGGATGCGCCCAGAGCTTTCTCCTCTTTTATCAGCTGCTAATCCAGCGATTCAAATGCTCTTTTTCGGTACGAATCATAATCGGGTACCAGCCGGTCATAGTCGCTGTCCATCAGCGAAGAAGAGATCATGAAGTCAGCTGAGGCGCGATTGCAGGCTATAGGAATATTCCAGACTATGGCCATTCGCAATAGTGCTTTTACATCAGGATCGTGCGGCTGAGGCTCAAGAGGATCCCAGAAAAAAATTAGAAAATCAATTTCATTATCCACGATTTTTGCACCTATCTGCTGATCACCGCCCAACGGGCCACTCTGCAATTTCTTTATTTTCAGACCAAGCTCTTTCTCAAGTAAGGAACCGGTAGTTCCGGTTGCATAAATTTTGTGGTGAGCTAAAAGGGTTTTATTAAATTTTGCCCATTCAATAAGGTCCGCTTTTTTATTATCATGAGCCACAAGACCTATCTTCTTGTCAGGATTCATAATAATAATTTTATTCCC
>JGI20214J51088_10000420_pt1 | contig 29756 bp, 21 predicted proteins | sample WetSurMetagenome_FD_51088 | JGI IMG/M metagenome (IMG submission 51088) | reverse complement strand
TGGCACATCATATCTTTTGACGAAAGCTGGAATTTCTTTGACAAATATCTGACTGATAGCGTTATTCGACGCAACTTTTAGTAAAATATTTTCATCTTTATAAGAAACCGGAACAATAAATATTTATACCTATTCGTTCCTGTAAAAACAAATAATTCAAGAACTTTGTAAAAAAAAAGACAATTGTTTGATAATTTACATAAAAAAGCCTTATTTTTGCGTTCCAAAATTGGAGACTCGATTTATTTATGGATAAACAATATTTTAATTAGAGATATGTATTTAACAACGGAAAAGAAGCAGGAGTTTTTCAAGACATTTGGAACATCAGAAGTCGACACCGGTACTGCAGAAGGCCAGATAGCACTGTTTTCGTACAGGATCAATCATCTTACCGAACATCTTAAGAAGAATAAAAAAGATTTCAGTACACAACAGGCGCTGATCAAACTTGTAGGGAAAAGAAGAAGACTCTTAGACTACCTGAAAATTAAAGATATCGAACGGTATCGCGAAATCATAAAAGCGTTGAAATTACGTAAATAGAGCAAAAAGGCAATTCATAATTGCCTTTTTTCATACTATTTAATATTTTTTGTAATTTCAATTTTCATAAAATACGTACGTAATGTTTAAAGTAAAAGAGAAGATTATTGATCTCGGCGACGGGAGAATAATAACCCTTGAAACAGGAAAAATGGCAAGACAAGCCGATGGTTCTGTTTTGTTAAAAATGGGAAAAACAATGTTGCTGGCTACAGTCGTGTCAGCGCAGGAGGCAAAGGAGGATACGGATTTTATGCCGTTATCGGTTGAGTACAAGGAGAAATATGCTTCTACTGGTCGTTTTCCCGGTGGATTTCTGAAAAGAGAAGCAAGACCTTCAGATTATGAAATTCTTATTTCAAGACTTGTTGACAGAGCATTAAGACCTCTGTTCCCGGATGATTTTCATGCAGAAACATTTGTAACCATCAGCCTTATGTCGGCTGATATGGAAATTATTCCGGATGCATTGGCAGGCCTGGCTGCATCAGCAGCACTTGCAGTGTCAAATGTTCCTTTCAATGGACCAATGTCTGAGGTAAGGGTTGCAAGGATCAACAATAAATTTGTTGTCAATCCAACTGCCACTCAGTTAAGGGATGCCGATATTGACCTGATGGTAGGTGCCACTTTTGACAATATTCTTATGGTCGAGGGTGAAATGAAAGAAGTTTCAGAAGAAGAAATGCTCGAAGCTCTTAAAATTGGTCATGATGCAATTAAACTTCTTTGTAAAGCACAGATGGAATTTGCTGAAGAGGTTGGTTCAACAATAAAAAGAGAATATTGCCATGAAGTTAATGATGAAGATCTGAGAAAAAAAGTTTGGGATGAAACTTATGCAAAATGTTATCAGGCGGCAAAATCATCGACTGCTGATAAGCATAAGAGACTTGATGCTTTTGATGCGATCATTACTGAATTTCTTGGTCAGTATACTGAAGAAAATCCTGTAAATACAGGTCTTGCAAAAAAATATTACCATGATGTTCTGAAAGAGGCATCCAGACGACTGGTCCTCGATGATAATATACGGCTGGACGGAAGAAGACCTGATGAGATCAGACCAATAATGTGTGAAATTGATCCTCTTCCGGCTACTCATGGATCAGCTCTGTTTACGAGAGGTGAGACTCAGTCTCTGACAACTGTCACGCTAGGAACCAAGCTGGATGAAAAGATCATTGACGATGTTTTGAATAAAGGGAAAGAAAAATTTACTCTTCATTATAATTTTCCTCCGTTTGCTACAGGGGAAGCTAAAGCTGCACGTGGAATCAGCAGAAGGGAAATAGGTCATGGTAACCTTGCCCACCGGGCTCTCAAAAACATGATGCCGTCTGATGAAGATAACCCTTATGCAATAAGAGTTGTTTCCGATATTCTCGAATCAAACGGATCCTCATCTATGGCTACTGTATGTGCCGGAACTCTTGCTCTGATGGATGCAGGTATTAAATTACGTAAGCCTGTTTCCGGAATTGCCATGGGTCTTATCTCGGATAAGGATACAAAAAAATATGCAGTTCTTTCTGATATTCTAGGCGATGAAGATCATCTTGGAGATATGGACTTCAAAGTGACCGGAACCCGTGATGGCATTACTGCTACTCAGATGGACATAAAAGTAGAAGGTCTTTCATTCGAAATTCTGACTAAAGCTCTTCATCAGGCCAAAGCAGGCAGGTTGCATATCCTTGATATTATGAGCCAGACTATTGCAGAACCACGTCCTGAGCTTAAGCCGCATGCACCCAGAATAGAGATGCTTACAATTCCTAAAGAACTGATCGGTGCTTTGATCGGACCAGGTGGTAAAATTATTCAGGAGATTCAGCGTGTGACCGGAGCTACAATTATTGTTGAAGAGATTGACGGACATGGTGATGTAAATATATTTGGTGAAAATGCTGAAATAATAACTGCCGCACTAGACTGGGTAAGAAAAATTGTTACTGTTCCCGAAATTGGGCAGGTTTATAAAGGGAAAGTAAAAACAATAGTACAGTTTGGTGCATTTGTGGAGATACTTCCAAATAAAGACGGGCTGCTGCATATATCTGAGATAGAGTGGAGAAAGATTGCCAACGTTGAGGATGTACTGAAAGAGGGACAGGAGGTAGAGGTAAAGATAATTGACATCGATCCTAAAACAGGTAAGATCAAATTATCAAGGAAAGAACTACTGCCTCGTCCACCGCGTCAGGAAACTGAAAAACGAAACCCTGAACAAACTCAGAATAATTAATTTATGTGCCGGCTTCTAAAAGCCGGCATTTTTATTGCTGTTTCGCTTCCAATTAATAAATTTGATTATTAGAAAATCAAACATTAGTTTTCGGGGATGAAGATTAAGTACAACTATGTAGTTATTGAAGGAAACATCGGCTCAGGAAAAACAACTCTTGCTGAAAGAATTGCAGATCAGTTCAATGCGCATCTGATTCTAGAACATTTTGCCGACAACCCATTTCTTCCGAAATTCTATAATGATCCCGAAAAGTATTCTTTCCCACTCGAACTTTCATTTCTGGCAAGCAGGTATAAACAACTTAAGGAGGAGCTCGTTCCCCAGGATCTTTTTAAGTCATTTACTGTTGCTGATTATTATTTCATGAAATCGCTTGTGTTTGCTGCATCAACACTTACCGGAGATGAATATAATCTTTACCGGCAGATTTTCTATATAATCTACGGATCGCTTCCCAAACCTGACATCTATGTCTACCTTTATCTGAGTCCCGACAGGCTGCTTCAGAATATTGAAAGACGGGGCCGCAATTATGAGAAATCAATAACTAAAGAATATCTTCAGAAAATTCAGGACAGTTATTTTTCCTTTTTTAAGCAAAATACTGAGAACAAGTATCTTATTATTGATATTAACAAGATTGACTTTGTTGCAGATGAGAGTCATTATTCCAAAATCATTGACACTATTTTTTTTGATGATTACCCGACAGGTTTGAACAAGGTTATATTGTAATTTTCCTGTTTGCTTGCAGCTCCCGGGGAAACGAGAATATCCACGATTTCATATTTGTCAAATGTGTGAATGATGTAACTTATTCCCAATATTGTATAACAATTATTATTCTGAAAGCGATGACCTTTGTGTAGAAAAATATCTATTATAAGTACCGGAAATGAAAAAAGAAATGAATGAAACATTCTCCGGAGTACTTGAGGTGATTTTCAATAAACAGGTTTAAAACCTAAGAATGAGTTTTGGGATTATGTGAGCTGGAAAATTATTGGAATATTTTAATAACCCGTCGTTAATAGTCTGTATAGCTACTAATTATAAAAATAGTGATATTCATGACTTATCGTCATATTATTTTAGATATTTTGCTCCAATTATGACTATTTTATTGTAAATTTGCATTTATATTTGAAAATTCAGTATATTGTTCATTGAAAACAGAAAAATAAGCAATCTTAAACAAATAACACTTTTAACTATGAAAAAATTCAGAAGCTATTTTATCCTAATCCTGGCCGCAGCTGTTATGACAAGTTGTAGCGGTCTGAATAAGATGAAGAAAAACTCCAACTTGATTAAGTATGAGGTTACTCCAAAAGTTCTTGAAACACATGCTGGTATGGTTACTGTTACAATAAAAGGAACCTTCCCACCCAAGTACTTTGATAAGAAAACAACTGTAACTGCAACTCCTGTTCTCACTTACGCAGGTGGTGAAACTGCTTTTGAAAAAGTTCAGGTTCTTCAGGGAGAGAAAGTTCAGGCAAATAATAAGGTAATAACCACGAGTGGTGGCGATTTTACTTATACCAGTACGATTCCATACAAAGAAGGTATGAAAGTATCTGAACTGGTATTAAGAGTTAAAGCATCTGCTGGCAAAAAAAGTCTTGATTTTGAGCCTGTTAAGCTTGCGGACGGCGTAATTGCCACATCAACGTTGGTTGAGAAACATGGTAAAGCTGTTATGATGAAAGATAATTATGTAAGAATAACTCCTGAAACACAGTTAGCTGACATCAATTACCTTATTAACAGTTCAGAGCTTCTTGGGAAAGAACTTAAAGCAGAAGATATTGCTCTTCTTAAAGAATATATCAAGACAGTCAGTGTTGATCCTAACCGCCAGTTAAAAAGCGCAGTTGTAAGTTCATATGCTTCTCCGGATGGAAAACTTGATATGAACGAAAAACTTTCAGAGAAAAGAGGTACCACCGCAGACAAATTCATTAAAAAGGAGTTTGTAAAAGTCGACGCATCTAAAGCTCAGGGTTTCTTTGAATCAAAAAACACTGCTGAAGACTGGGACGGCTTTAAAACCGAAGTAGAAAAATCAACAATGCAGGATAAAGACCTTATTCTCCGGGTTCTTTCAATGTATTCTGATCCTGATGTTCGTGAGAAGGAAATTAAGAATATGACTTCAGCTTTTGAAGCCCTTAAAACTGACATTCTTCCCCGTTTAAGAAGATCAAAAATGATGGTAAACGCCGACAAAATCGGTCGTGATGATGCGCAGATCCTTGCTCAAATGAAATCAGATCCAAAAGTTCTGAGTCTTGAAGAAATGCTTTATTCAGCTACACTTACAAAAGACCTTGACGAACAGCTTAAATTCTATAAAATTGCTGCTGAAACCAATCCGAAATGTATCCGTGCACATAACAACGTTGGTTACACTTATATGGCTTTAGGCAAGACTGATGAGGCAATTGCAGAATTTGAAGCAGCAAAAGCAATTCAGAATAACGACATGGTTAAGAATAATCTTGGTTTTGGTTCGCTCGTAAAAGGTGATCTGGTTAAAGCAGAAGAGTATTTCAATTCAATGACTGCTGCAACACCTGAATCAAAGTGGGGTCTTGGCGTTATCGCTATAACTAAAGGTGAATATGATAAAGCAGTTAACCTTTTTGGAACTGAGCCATGCTTCAATAATGCTCTTGCTCTCTATCTGAAAGGTGATGTCAACAAGGCAAAAGCAATGCTTGATGGTATGAAGGAACTCTGCAAATGCGGAAAACCATCTTATCTGAAAGCTGTAATTGGCGCACGTCTTGATGACAAAAATTACATGCTTAACAATCTTCGTGAAGCTATCGGATTTAAACCTGAATGGAAAGCTTATGCAAAAACTGATCTTGAGTTTGCTAAGTACTTCACTGACGATACATTTAAGTCAACTGTACAGTAAGTAATACACTTAATACTAAAAGGCTGCTCCGAAAAGAGCAGCCTTTTTTATTTTCCTCCACCCGCTCCCGCTTTCTGGTACAGGCTCTGAATGGGGGCAGAGCTACTGGGGAGCAGAAAGGTTTTTATTCAGCTCCCACAACACAATCCCCGCACTTATTGCGATATTGAATGAATGTTTTGTACCGAACTGCGGTATCTCAACACAAATATCACATAGGTCTACAATATCCTGACCAACACCATTTACTTCATGACCAAATATAAGGGCATATTTTTCTCCATTGCGTATCTGCAAATCCTGCAGCCCGATAGATCCTTCAACCTGCTCAACAGCTATTATTATGTACCCTTTTTCTTTGAGTTCCATTATGGCCCCGGAAGTTTCTGCAAAATATTTCCAGGAAACAGATTCAGTTGCACCAAGAGCTGTTTTATTAATCTCCCTGTGAGGAGGTCTGGCAGTTATTCCGCATAAGTATATTGCCTCAGTCAGGAAGGCATCTGCCGTCCTGAAGATTGAACCGACATTACTATGACTCCTTACATTATCGAGAATCAATACAAAGGGTGATTTTTCAGATTTTCTGTACTGATCTAAAGTCTTTCTTTCAAGTTCCCTGTTGAGAAGCTTTCGCATGTTTTTTATGCGAAAATAATTAATTAATCTGGTAATTATTATTATTTTGCCATCTGTGAATTCTATGAATAGGAGTTTAATATTTTCTTTAAAATGATACAATATGAATGTTCACGAATTTCAGGGAAAGTCGTTGCTTAAAGCTTACAATGTAGATATTCAGGAAGGCTTTGTAGCTGAAACTCCTGAACAGGCATTAACAGTTGCGGGGCAGCTGAAAGTGATTTACGGGGCTGATTTTTTCGTAGTAAAAGCTCAGATCCATGCCGGAGGAAGAGGTAAAGGGGGAGGTGTCAAACTTGCTAAATCTGTTGAGGAGGCAGGCAGACTGGCCGGTCAGATGCTGGGGATGACGCTGGTTACTCCACAGACTGGCCCTGAAGGTAAAAAGGTAAACAGGGTGCTGATAGCACAGGATGTTTATTATAAAGGTGAATCTGAGCCCGAAGAATTCTATATAAGTATTCTGTTGAACAGAAACAGCGGGAGATATATATTTATGTATTCTCCGGAAGGAGGAATGTCAATTGAGGATGTAGCTGAAAAAACACCGGAACTCATTTTTTATGAAGAAATTGATCCGGGAATAGGTTTGCAGCCATTTCAAGCCCGCAATATCGCGTTTAAACTGGGTTTGTCAGGGATCGCATTCAGGAACATGCAGAAGTTCCTTACCGGAATTTACGAGACATTCATAGGTTGCGATGCCCAGCTGCTTGAAATAAACCCTGTCCTCAAAACAAGTGATAACCGGGTACTTGCTGTAGATTGCAAACTTGTTCTTGACGATAATGCTTTATTCCGGCATCCTGACCTTTTTGCGATGAGGGACACTAATGAGGAAGACCCTGTTGAAGTTGAGGCAGGAAAACATAATCTTAACTTTGTGAAACTCGATGGGAATGTTGGTTGTATGGTCAATGGTGCAGGTCTTGCAATGGCAACTATGGATATAATAAAACTCTCCGGAGGTTCTCCTGCTAATTTTCTGGATGTCGGTGGCGGAGCCAATCCAACTACTGTGGAAGCAGGCTTCCGGATTATTCTTAAAGATCCGGCTGTGAAGGCTATATTGATCAATATTTTCGGCGGAATTGTCAGATGCGACAGAGTGGCAAACGGAGTTGTTGAAGCTTATAAATCAATAGGAGAAATTAAAGTTCCTGTAATTGTAAGGCTTCAGGGAACAAATGCAGAAGAAGCTAAGACTATCATTGACAACTCCGGACTTGCGGTATTTTCTGCTATNTCTTTCAGTGAAGCAGCAGCCCTCGTCACCAGGGTATTAAATTAGGAAATGAGCTTGCTCTATTAAAAATAATTTTTCATAATACAAGGTTGTCATTAGGTCTCACGCAATGATATTCAATAAGCTGAGAATAACTTTTTTCCTGAAGATATTTTCTATTGCTTTTTTAATCCTTATTTCAATTTATTTTACCTTCAGCAGAGATAGCCGGAGACATTTTTTTTCCTATTTCAGTACCCGTTGTTTAGACTATAAGCAAAAAGATTTCAGCAGAAAACTAAATGACAGAATTGTTGATTATTCACAGGAGGCGAAACTAAATGGTATTGTACCCTGTAAGGATGAGAAGGAAATTAAAAAAAGAATTTCAGAGGGGAAATTAGTAAAAGTAAAAAGCGGAAACAGGTATGTAATTGAAAAGATGGCATATAGTTTTCCTGTTGTTACTAAGAAAAGCGCAGCTCTCCTTGATGAGATTGCCCGGCGATTCAGGGAAAAAACTTCAAAAAAGGGATTATTCGGGGCCAGGATTATGGTAACATCAATGACAAGAAAAACTGAAAGTATCAAAAGTCTGAGGAGGAACAACCAAAATGCTTCTGCAAACAGTCCTCACATCTATGGCAACGCTTTTGATATAAGTTATAAGCGATTTATTGTACGCAAATGGATCCTGACAAATTGCGATAAGAAATTCCTGAAGGAGGCGCTCGCTGAAGTTATCTGGGAATTAAGTGAAGAGAATCGATGCTGGGCTACATATGAAAGAATGCAGAATTGCTTTCATGTTGTCTCGCGGTAACTTTTCTTTCAGCTTCTATAAAAAATATCTACAAAACAACTAAAATAAGATTGAAATGTATTATCAAACTTCCAGGTAGTTTCGCTTCATAAATCATTTTCTATTTCTTATGCGATTCATCGCAATATGGCTTATTCTGAGATTTTCCGCATCTGCATAGCCAAACCTCTCCGGCAGAATCCTCCTTATCTCTCTTTAAATCTTTCACAAGAAAATTTCCNGTAATTTTCAATGGTCCGAAATCAATTACTTCAATAATTGCCTGGGATTTGTTTTCTTTTTTCTCCTCCATATCTGAAATATTAACCATTAAAACCGACTTTTCTGTGTTTCCCGTCGCAGAAGGGCTGATGATCGCTTACTCCGCAACGGCATATTGAAATTATACTATCGTGAACCTCTTTATTAATTCCGTTATAGGCAAGAGTAAAACTGCCCTTCAGGACAATTGGTCCGTCTGTCATCACCTTAACTGATACAGGCTGTTCTTCCGGAACGGGTTCAGTAATATTCATAAGTTCAGGCCTTCTGAATTTAATATGATTCAATTGATCCTCGCCAACTGAATTGTTTTTTTCTTCATCATTCCATTTCCAGGCAAGTGCTTCGGTAGGACATAAATTTACAACTTCAATAATTTTGTCGGTTGAGGAACCATTCATATCAACCCATGGCCTTCTGCTTGGGTCAAAAACTTCAATGAGCTCCCTGTAGCAGTATGATGCGTGAACACATGCTGATGGTTTCCAATATACTGTTATATCATTGTTCCTGTACCTTTTGCCCCCGGAAAATTGGGTTTTATCTCTTTCCATCGATACCAGATATTTTAAAAAACATTATCAAATTATTTCTTTCCACTCCATAGTTAAGTAGCTTGTAATATGGACTTTAAACTATAAAATCTAATTTAATAAGTAACAGGTCGCAATTTAGCATTTTTTAAATATATCCTGAATGAACTGACACCCTGAATATTTAAAATTGTTTTATATCATATTTTGATGAACAAATTTCATATATTTAGTACCGAAAATAAAAATGAACTTTCCGTGTCATTTTTAGGGGCCTGATTAGTTATCAAATATTTTCGAGTCAGATTGTTTAAATTGCATCTATGGCTGTTTTTGTGTAAGTTGTGAGATAGGGATTATTATATGATAAAGAGAGCTTGGAGCACTGTGATCAGGGAAACAGGCAGATATAGTCCATATCTGTTTTTTTCTGTTGTATTACTTTTATTATCAATACCTTCCTTTTCTATATATAGCAGTCAATACTTGCTTATAACGGTTTCCCCTGATTCTACGGTTGTTATAAGTAAGTTTTTTCTTGGTTTAATCCTGATTATTTCATTTCTGCTGATAATAATATGCTCTTTTTTATTATACTATTCACTACGAAATAAAAAGGGTTACGGTGAACTTGAGGAAAAGAATAAACAAATTCTCGATATCAATCTCAGCCTCCAGAATAAAAACAGTGAGCTGACTATTCAGAAAGAACTGATTACAAATGAGCATAGCGAGTCAGATAAGTTTTATGAGATCTTAGTTCAATCCGCAAATGACGGTATCTCTTTCTATGACAGGGAAGGAAAACTGATGTTTGCTAACTCTGCATTTTATTCAATTATAGGGCTTGACAGAGACACTTATAATTCAATAAATCCTCAGGACCTTATTCATAGTGAAGATAAAGACTATCAGATTAAGAGAGATGAAAAACTTCTCTCAGATGGTTTTTTTGAAAGCGAACTCAGGATCAAACATAAAGATGGACATTATATTAATCTCTCTACCAGATCGGTAACAGTAAGGAATAATGATGGTGTACTTTTAGGTGCACTAACAATTTCACGTGATATAACAAGATTAAAACAAGCTCATGAAGATCTGATAAAAGCAAATGTAGGGGCTGAGGCAAGTAACAGGCTTAAGTCGAGCTTCCTTGCAAATATTTCCCACGAAATCAGGACCCCTCTGAACAGTGTGGTTGGGTTTTCAAATTTACTTCTGGTTAACGATTTGTCCAAAGAAGTTAAGGAGGAGTATATTGAACATATTAATCATAACAGTGAAAAGTTACTTCAGATAATAGGAGATATAATCGATCTTTCAAGACTTGAAAGTTCCCAGATAGAAATTACTTATGAAGAAACATCACTGAATACAATTGTTAATGAGATCATTGAAGATGCCAGACAGGTGATCAGGCGTAATGAAAAATCTATTATCCTTAATGTTAAGAACCAGTTTGAGAGTGTGGGAGATCTTATTTTTACTGACAGGATCTGGCTTAAACGAGTACTGAATCATCTCATGGATAATGCTGTGAAATTTACTCTTGACGGGTCTATAGAATTTTCGTTCTGGGTGGAAAATGATAATATCGTGTTTAAAGTAAAGGATACAGGGATAGGGATAAAGAAAGAGAATCTCGGACGTATTTTTGAGGAATTCAAGCAGGAGATTGATGGTCATCATCGTCCTTTTGAAGGTTTGGGAATTGGATTAACACTAGCCAAAGAGGTTGTAGAAAGAATGGGGGGTAAAATAGTTGTCCAGTCAGAAAAAGGAATAGGCTCAGAATTCAGCTTTTCTATTCCTTACCGGCCAGCCGGAAGTACAAAGTCCAAAATTAAATCTTTGAGCAATGATCATTATTTAAAGCCCATAGACTGGAGTTCAAAGAAATGTCTTCTTGTAGACGATAATAAGGATGTGCTGATATATCTGAGCCGGATACTTCTCGATACAGGAGTGGCAATAGTTACAGCCAGGTCTGGTTTTGAGGCTTTGGAAATTATAAAAAACACCCCCGACATAGATGTCGTTCTCCTCGATATGCAAATGCCGGAGATGAACGGTATAGAGGCAACTAAAGAGATAAGGAAAATACGTAACCACCTCCCTATCATTGCTCAGACTGCTTTTGTTTTTGAGGATGATAAAGATATTATTCTTGAAGCAGGATGCGATGCCTGCCTTATTAAACCTATCAGGAAAGATCACCTCCTTACTATAATGTCAAGTTTTGTCAAATCGAACTAGGAATTTTATCTGACACATAATCACTTTTCTGAAATAACTTCTTATTAAGCAGCTTCCTGTTGATGCAGAGACGTTGCATGCAACGTCTCTAGTGGATTCCTGATATACGTTGTATTACACCCCATCTCTCCCGGGAGAACTACCCTTTATACACATTTTAGAGTTCTGTCAGAGTTTGATTTTTTTATAATAGTCAAACCTGGTCATTCCGAAGCGCAGTTATGGGTCTTATTCTCTTATAAATTATCAATTATTAAGGGCTATTCTGAATTCAATGAATATTAAAACAACATGTTTATAAAGGGTAGTTATTGTTTAAGGGGAGTGTTGGGGATGGTTAAGAAAATTGAGTAATTTTAGCCAATGCCTAATAACCGGTTTGCCGATATTATTTTACCCCTTGCCGTAAGAGGAAGATTCACTTACAGAATCCCTGATAATATTCTTGATTTGATAAGACCAGGAGTAAGGGTAAAGGTCCAGTTTGGAGGGAAAGGGCTATACTCCGGAATAGTCTGCAACCTTCACAACAATTCACCAGCTGTTAAAAATGTAAAGACAATAATTGATCTGGAAGATGCGATTCCGGCAATTAATGACTTACAGCTGAAATTATGGCTCTGGATATCGGAATACTATTTATGCAGTGAAGGAGAGGTGATGAAAGCAGCCATGCCTTCCGAAATGAGTCTTGTCAATTATAAACCAAGGTTTGAAACTTTAATTGATCTGGCAAGGAAGTTTACTGATAATGAGTTAAATATAATACTCGATAATCTTAAAAAGGCCCCTCGCCAGCAGGAAGTTCTTTCAGCCTTTATCAGGTTAACAGGATATACTGAAGGAATAGAAATAAAACCTGTCAGTAAATCATGGCTGTTAAAGGAAGCAGAATCATCCGCAAATATTATTGATACACTTGCTGCAAAGGGTATCCTAAGATCTGTATCTTCAGAGGTAACCCGGTTAAGCAACTCCGACAGCTATAAGGAACCTGTAAAAAAGCTGAGTGAAGCTCAGGCAGCAGCCTACGAGTCAGTTACCCGTCAGTTTAAAGAAAAGGATATTGTATTGCTGCATGGAGTTACTTCAAGCGGTAAGACAGAGATATATATACATCTCATTGAAGAGCAGTTAAAGATTGGTAAGCAGGTTCTTTATATGCTACCCGAAATAGCCCTCACAACACAGATTATATTACGGCTTAAAAAGCATTTCGGAGCTGTAACAGGTGTTTACCACTCAAGATTCAGCGATCCCGAAAAAGTGGAAATCTGGAGAAAAGTGGCAGATACTGATCCCATGAGTGGTTACAGGCTGATTCTCGGAGTAAGATCCTCTTTGTTTCTTCCTTTCAGCAACCTTGGACTTATAATAATTGATGAAGAACATGACGGATCTTATAAACAGCATGATCCGGCACCCAGGTATCATGCACGCGATTCTGCAATAATGCTTGCCGCTCTGCATAAGGCCAAGACTATACTTGGATCAGCTTCTCCTTCAGTGGAAAGTTATAATAATGCAGTAAATGGTAAGTATGGGTTTGCGGAATTAAAGGAAAGGTTTGGACTCATTAAGCTGCCAACAATCGTTATCGCTAACACCCGGGAAGCATACAGGAAAAAACTGATGGTTTCCCATTTTACTCCGGAATTACTTCAGGCAATCGATGAAGCACTCGGGAAAGATGAACAGGTAATTCTTTTCCAGAACAGGAGGGGATTTTCCCCATATATAGAGTGTTCAGAATGTGGTTGGATACCTGTCTGCATTCAATGTGCTGTCAATCTCACATACCACAAAGGGATCAGCAAACTTGTATGCCACTACTGCGGTTATACCACTGACATGCCATCCAAATGCGGAAGCTGTCATTCCACAGGTATGGTCACAAGGGGATTCGGTACTGAAAAAATAGAAGATGAGATAAAAATTGTATTTCCTTCTGCCAGCGTTGCAAGAATGGACCAGGATACAACCAGGAATAAGAACTCTTTTAACAAGATAATCAGAGCTTTTGAAGAACGGCGGATTGACATCCTTATAGGAACTCAAATGATATCAAAAGGTCTTGATTTTGAGAATCTTACAGTAGTGGGAGTATTAAATGCCGATAACCTCCTGAACTATCCGGATTTCAGGGCACACGAAAGGAGTTTTCAGCTGATGGAACAGGTTAGTGGACGGGCAGGACGAAGGCAGAAACAGGGTAAGGTTGTGATCCAGACATCCGATCCCACAAACAAGATAATAAGAATGGTTCTCAGGCATGATTATGCAAGTATGTTCAGAATGCAGGCTGAGGAAAGAATGACTTTCAACTACCCTCCGTTCTGCAGGATGGTCAAAATAAGCATTAAACATAAAGAGAGGTCTCTTTTGAATTATTACTCCGATATTCTTGGTCGCGACCTTAAAGAGATTTTCGGAAAAAGGGTACTTGGTCCTGAATCTCCTGTGATTTCTCAGGTTCAGTTATGGTATATAAAAACCATCCTGATAAAAATTGAACGGGAAAAACCTCCTGTAAAAGCTAAACAGCTGATTATTGATGCGATTGAGCGGCTCCAGGAAGAAAAGGGCGCCTCTTCGCTGAGGATTGCTATTGATGTGGATCCGTATTAAAGAGAGAAGAGGGGAGGGGGAGAAATGGTGAGAGGGAGATCGGGAGAATTTGATCTGTTAAACACTCTGCTTAAAATCTTTGCGCCCTTTGCGGTTAATGGATTTAAAAGATGCTATTTTTGAATAATAATTAATCTCAGTATGAAAATCGAAGTATCAAACGGCGAGATAATTGATAAACTGACCATCCTTCAGATAAAACTTGAACGGATAAAAGATAAGGCAAAACTGGTCAATATAAAAAAGGAATATGATGAGGTGATTAAAATCTCATCCTCAATTATAAGTACAGAGGATCCTTTATATACAGGATTATATGAGGTGAATTGTGAATTGTGGGATATTGAAGACCATATCCGCGATCTGGAGCGGAAGAAAGAGTTTGGGGAAGAATTTATTTCAACTGCGCGTGCAGTATATATTAAAAATGATAAAAGATCGCTTCTGAAAAGGGAAATTAATATTAAGACCTCTTCAGGTCTGACAGAGGAAAAATCCTACGAAAAATACTGAAATGCGTCTTCTCATTATAAGAACTTCAGCGATGGGCGATGTGGCTCTCACGACTCCGGTTTTAAAAGGGATGAGGCAGCAATATCCTGATGTTGAATTGGTGCTTCTTACGCGATCGTCTTTCAAACCATTTTTTTCTTCTGTTGCAGGACTGGAGCTCTTCTTCCCCGATTTAAAAGAAAGGCACAAGGGGCTTCCCGGACTGATACGACTTTTTAAAGATATAAACAGACAATCTGAAATTGATTATGTAATTGATCTTCATGATGTTTTAAGATCTAAAATACTGAGATTTTTTTTCAGACTTACCGGAGTACCTGTAGCTGTAATAGATAAAGGGAGAAGAGACAAGAAATCTGTTATTAAAGGAAGAGAAAAAATAAGGTTAAAACACTCTGTGGAAAGGTATTCTGATGTTTTTGCCAGGGCCGGTTTTCCTGTTACCATGCCCGAAGGTCCATGGATCTATCCATCATCAGAAGCTTTATTAAAAGCCGGCAAGATGACGGACATGCATGCTGAAATAAATATTGGTGTTGCGCCTTATGCAAAACATAAGCTGAAAATGTGGCCTGAAGACAGCATGGTCAGACTTCTTGGTCTGATCGCTGAAAATCATAAATCCAGGTTCTGGTTATTTGGAGGCAAGGAAGAATCAGAGAGAATAGCTGCATTTCAGGCAAAGATACCAGGTTCGGTTAACCTTGTTGGTACGGTTAGTCTGGATGAGGAGCTGGCATTGATGAGCAAACTCGACCTGATGATTGCAATGGACTCTTCAAATATGCACATGGCAGCTCTTGTGGGTACTAAAGTCATTTCGATATGGGGAGGAACCGATCCTTTAAGCGGATTTGGAGCCTGGATGCAACCTGATGATTATTCTTTAAGCATTCCGGTTGGTGATCTGACCTGCCGGCCATGTACAACTTACGGGAAAGGCGATTGCAGGAGAGGCGACCTGGCATGTATGAACTGGCTTACCCCGGAAATGGTTTTTAAAAAAATTGAAAGATTGGTGCTACAGAGTCTGCACTAATTATTATTGATGTAATTCTCCCCTCCTTTTGAAGGAGAGCCTGCCCCGCCCTAGCGGGGGGTGGCCAAAGGGCGGGGTGGTTGATTCATTTTTTTAATTAACCAACCACCTCCCCCCTTCGGGGTACTCCTCTTTCAAGAAGGAGGAGAGATTTATTTTTACTGGGTTACTTTATGGATAGATATCATTTGACTTATTTGACAATTCGATATATTTATAATAAATAATTTCATAATGAACTTTGAAGATCAGACAAACAGGGGTTTTGGGAAATTCACTTCCGGAACATCAAACAGGCGATTTATTTTTGGTTTGATCGCAATTGCAATAGTGATTATAGTTTTCTTCATTCAGAAGAAAGCCGAGACATCAGAGGTCAAAGAAAAAAATCCGGTTGACCTGGTAAATCCACTGATGGGCACCGATTCGGAATTCAAACTTTCAAACGGGAATACATATCCTGCAATAGCATTACCATGGGGAATGAATTTCTGGTCACCACAGACCCGCAAAATGGGTGACGGATGGGGATATACCTACGACGATTATAAGATAATGGGAATTAAGCAGACTCATCAGCCCAGCCCATGGATTAATGATTATGCAGCCTTTTCGCTTATGGCTATAACCGGCAAAATTAAGATAAATGAAACTGAACGGGCTTCATGGTTCTCGCATAAGTCAGAGGTGGTAAGACCTTATTATTACAGTGTTTACCTGGCTGATTATGATGTAACTGCAGAAGTGACCCCGACTGAAAGGTCAGCCATTTTCAGGTTTACTTTTCCTGAAAGCGATTCATCATTTGTTTTGATAGATGGATTCAATAAAGGATCTATGGTGAAGATAATTCCGTCCGAAAGAAAAGTAATAGGCTATTGCCGGAATAACAGTGGAGGTGTTCCGGCTAACTTTCATAATTATTTTATAGCGGTTTTTGACAGAGATTTCATAACAACAGATACCTGGCACGGCGATACTTTAAATATGAATAATGTTGAAGAAAAAGGCGATCATACCGGAGCAGTTCTCGGGTTTAAAACCAAAAGGGGAGACAAAATAAACGTTCGGATCGCCTCATCTTTTATAAGTCCTGAACAGGCAAAGGTTAATCTGACGCGTGAGACTGAGGGGAAAGATTTTGAAACAGTAAAAAAAGAAGGTAAGGAAGCCTGGAACAAACAACTGAACAGGATTGTAGTAGAAGGTGGTACTCCAGATCAGCAGAGAACATTCTATTCATGCCTCTACAGGATGATATTATTTCCTCGTCAGTTCTATGAGATAAATGAAAAGAATGAGATAGTTCATTATAGTCCTTATAATGGTGAAGTACTTCCGGGCTACATGTACACCGATAATGGATTCTGGGATACCTTCAGGGCACTCTTCCCATTTACCACCCTCATGTATCCCGATGTCAACAGCAAGATAATGGAGGGCCTTGTTAATACCTACAAGGAGAGCGGATGGCTTCCGGAGTGGGCGAGTCCAGGGCACCGAAACTGTATGATAGGTTCAAACTCGGCTTCGCTGATAACAGATTCCTATAATAAAGGTATAAGGGGATATGATATTGAAACTCTCTACCAGGCAATAATTAAAAATACTAAAGGTCCCGGACCTGTTTCATCAGTTGGCCGCCTGGGAGCAGATTATTATAATGATCTGGGTTATGTGCCTTATAATGTAGGCATTAACGAAAATGCTGCCCGGACACTTGAATATGCATATGCTGATTTCTGTATCTGGCAGCTTGCAAAAACTCTGGGCAAACCTCAGGAGGAGATTGAGCTCTATGCAAAAAGAGCGATGAATTATAAAAATGTGTTTGACAGCGGAAGGAAGCTTATGCGTGGACGTAACCTTGATGGCACCTTCCAGACGCCTTTCAGTCCATATAAATGGGGCGATGCATTTACTGAAGGTAACAGCTGGCATTATACCTGGAGTGTATTCCAGGATGTTGACGGACTCGTGAATTTAATGGGAGGGAAGGATAGTTTTATTACAAAGCTTGATTCCGTCTTTGAGGTACCACCTCTGTTCGATTATTCCTATTACGGCCAGGTGATCCATGAGATCAGGGAGATGCAGATCATGAATATGGGGAACTATGCCCATGGTAATCAGCCGGTTCAACACATGATTTATCTCTATAATTATGCCGGTCAGCCATGGAAAACTCAATATCATGTCCGCGAAGTGCTTGATAAACTCTACAATTATACACCGGATGGATACTGTGGTGATGAAGATAATGGCCAGACTTCAGCCTGGTATGTTTTTTCAGCACTTGGTTTTTACCCTGTTACTCCGGGAACAGATGAATATGTATTTGGTTCTCCGTTATTCAATAAAGCAACGCTGAATTTTGAAAACGGTAATAAATTGACAATAAAAGCGCCCGGAAATAATAAAGACAATATTTATGTCGGGAATATTAGCCTGAACAATAAGTCCATTACAGTTAATTACATTACACACAGTCAGTTGCAATCAGGAGGTAACCTCAATTTTAAAATGCAGAGTGTTCCTGAAAAAAACAGAGGAATATCCGCAAATTCGTTTCCATACTCAATGAGTAAAAGTGATGGGACATTATCCAAATAATCAATACGTATATAATATGAAAAAGCTTTACGCTGCATTATTGTTGAGCATTTTTGTTCTTTCTGCCAATGCTCAGCAAAAATCAAATCCCAGGTTAATCGTACGGGGCGATGATATGGGTTCCTTTCATTCCGCCAATACAGCTTCTGTTGAGAGTTTTAGAAATGGAATAGAGACCTCTGTTGAAGTAATGGTTGTAGCGCCCTGGTTCCCGGAAGCAGTGAGAATGCTTAAGGAAAATCCCGGGGTTGATGTAGGGATACATCTTACAATTACCAGTGAGTGGGACAATATCAAATGGAGACCTCTTACTCATTGTCCCGGACTGACTGATAAAAACGGATACTTTTTCCCTATGCTATGGCCTAATCCAAATTATAAGGGTCTGTCGGTAACAGAAAATAAATGGAATCTTAAAGAGATTGAACAGGAATTCCGCGCTCAGATTGAACTGGGATTGAAGAATATTCCCCAGGTGAGCCATATCTCAGGGCACATGGGATCGACCGATTTTGATAAGACTATTGATGAAATGACTCACCGGCTCGCTACGGAATACAATCTTGCCGATATCAGTACACGTCTCAAATCAGACTATATAATAACAGGTGTTGGATATGATGGCCCTTCGAAGACATCGGAAGAAAAAGAAGCAGGGGTTATAAAAATGCTGAATAGACTGGAAGCCGGAAATACTTATGTTTTTGTTGATCACCCGGCTTACCTGGATGAAGAAATGAAAGCTGTTCATCATATAGGTTATGAGAATGTTGCAACAGACCGGCAGGGAGTAACTGATCTGTTTACAAATGAAAAAGTTAAAAAAGTTATCAGGGATAAAAACATTGAACTTATCAGTTACAGTAATGCAACCGGAGCTTTGCCCCGCAGTACTCCTCAAGCGGAAGGCATCTCCATAAAGGGAATAAGTAATTACCTGGCAGATGTGAAGAAGAGCGGGCAGGATTTGCACAGCCTTATGATCCTGCGACATGGGAAGGTAGTTGCTGAATACTGGTTTGGGGAAAATGCCCCAAATAAAAATCATACTATGTTTTCAGTAAGCAAAACCTTTAACGCAACTGCTATTGCCTTTGCCGTTGCAGAGAACCGGATTAAAATAAGCGATAAGGTGATCTCTTTCTTTCCCGATGATCTTCCGGTGAATGTAACTCCTGAACTGGCGGACCTTGAGATTCGGGATTTGCTGACAATGTCGGTGGGTCATGACGCTGACCCGACAGCGGACATAAGAAAACAGGAGGGAAGCTGGGAGCGGAATTTTCTTGCTTTTCCCATAAAACACAAACCCGGAACTAAATTTGTCTATAATAGTATGGCTTCTTACATGCTCTCAGCTATAGTTCAGAAGGTGACCGGCGAAAAGGTGATAGATTATCTTTATCCGCGTTTATTCCGTCCATTGGGTATTTCCGGAGCAGTATGGGACACCAGTCCGACAGGTGTGAACACGGGAGGATGGGGTTTAAATATTAAAACGGAAGATATGGCCAAAATGGGACAGTTCTATTTACAGAAAGGTAAGTGGAATGATAAACAACTTTTACCTGTGAGCTGGTTCGAAGAGGCAACATCTGCACAAATAACCCAGGCTCCCGTATGGGTACCTGCCGGCAGAAAGCCTAAAGACAGCGATTGGGAGCAGGGATATGGTTTCCAGTTGTGGCGTTCACGTCATAATTCTTATCGTGCCGATGGAGCCAATGGTCAATTTATTATTGTTTTACCGGAAAAGGACGCAGTAATAGTAACTACCGCAAAAGTTAATGACATGCAGGAAGAGATCAATCTGATCTGGAAACATTTGCTTCCGGCATTTAAATGATTATTAATGAGATATTAGCTTTTATACTATTCAAACCACTATAATTGATTGGTTACTAGAGTATAAGATCCCTCGCTGCGCTTCGGGATGACAGATCGTTTTTGTGGTAATGGAGGGAAGCGGCGGCGATTCGAAAGGACATTATTGACTAGTCGAATCGCCGCCGCTTCCCTCCATGTTTATAAAATGGACCTGTCATCCCGAATGTAGCCATCTTGAGCTTGCGAAGGATGGCGAAATGAGGGATCTTATGGATCTACCAGTAATATTGGCAAAGGGTTGACCCTGAGTCAGATTTATAACTTCAGCTTAATATTAATCTTCACCAGGAGGGCAGTCAGTCCAACCATAAGTAAAGCCCAGATAATGGACCCTGCTATTACTACAAGCGGAATTCCTGAATGTTTGTAAAAAAGTATCGGGATACCAGTCATCCAGATCAGGTGATAGATAATATCAGGGGCCAGGTAGGTTGTCAGGGAGTTCTCACCAGCAGGTTTTAAAAAGAACGACCACTTTACATGTTTCTGAATATCAATTATCCAGTAGAGCAGTATAAAAATGATCATGCTTATGCCGTTACAGATAAGGCCCCAGCTGGGGGTCGCCTGTATCTTGGAGATAATAAACCATTGACGGAGAACAAAACCTAAAATTATGCTGATAATGCCGAGTCCGGTGATAGTTATAATTGTCTTGCCTGTTTCGTTTGAGAGCTTTTTAAGAATAAGAGTGATAAGCAATCCCGACAGAACAATGAGAGGTACATTGCCTTCAATAATGACACCTAAATATGGTTTAACAGGATCGAGAAAACTCAGAAGTTCAAGTTTTGCCAGAATATTCAGACCAAGGAAGAAAAGTACTGCAACTGCTGTGTTTAAGATCCTGTCACGGACAGCCAGGTAAATCAACGCTGAAACCAGATAACCCCACCCTATAAGACCAAGGATGCCCCACCAGCCAATTATCAGTGATCCGTCATTTTCTATTTTACCGGATCTGAATTTATAAATAAGAACCACGAGAATCGCAATACCTAATAGTCTTAGTCCGGCAACAGTAAAAAAATTGGTGTCATTTTCCTTATATTTATTCCAGATCAGGAATACACCAACATACATAATCAATGCCCATAAGTTTTTACTCATTCCTGTAAATTCCGGATTAACTCTTCCTGTATTCAGCATAAGTACACCAATTATAAGGAGGCTTACAGTCCTGATGATGATATGTCTCAGAATTGAAAATGTGTTTTCTCCTTTTGCGATTCTGTTACCGATAGAAAACGGGATTGCCATTCCCACCATAAACAGGAACCCCGGAAAGACCCAGTCGGCAAGGCCCATGCCATCGAAATTTGCAGCTCTGTGGCCAAGCCATGAAGGTACGCCCGGCATATAAAGATCGTTTACGAAAAGCATCAGAACCAGGGTCAAGCCTCTCATGATGTCTATTGAAGTAATACGGCTGTTTTCTGTCATCGGATTATCGGTAAAATTGAGTTGTCAAGGTATAAAAAAATAGATGAACAATTAATTAATATGGTAACTCTGAGTTCAGAAAATCAGGGAATACTGTTTGTTGATGTATTGGGAAATGAATAAAAATTGTTTATAGTCTCAGTCTGAAATTAATCCTTGCAAGCAGGGCAGCGAGTCCAACCCCCATTACCAGCGCCCATACTATTGATCCGGTAACTACAATCAGCTGTATATCTGAGTTTTTGTAAAAAAGCAATGGCAGTCCGAGTCCCCAGATCAGGTAATAAAACATATCAGGAGCCAGGTAAGTCGTAAGAGAGTTTTCTCCGGCAGGTCTTAAAAAAGATGCCCATCTTACCTGCTTTTTTATATCAATTATCCAGAAAAGAAGAACAAACAGCAACATGCTTATTCCGTTACATATCAGACCCCAGCTTGGAGTAGACTGGATTTTTGAGATGATGAACCAGTTACGCAGAATGAATCCTGAAATGATGCTTAGGATGCCAAGTGATGTAATAACTATTAGTGTTTTTGTTACTTCATTATTTGAAAACTTTTTCAGGATAAGAGTGATAAAGAGACCAGAAATAACAATAAACGGGGCATTACCATTTATAATGATGCCAAGTACTGGTTTTACAGCTTTCAGGAAATCAAGAAGATGCAGTTTTGAGAGTATATTCAGAGAAAGGAAGAAAAGGATGGCGACAGCTGTTTTCAGTATATTGTCACGAACGCCGAGGTACAGGAATGCTGCCACAAGATAAGCCCAGCCTATTGTACCAAGGATGCCCCATGCTCTGAATGAGAAACTGTTATTTTCCGGATTGCCTGATCTGAATATATAAACCATGGCCACGATCATTACTGCTCCCAGTACCCTAAGTGCTGTAATAATCAGGCGGTTTTTATCTGTTACTTTATAATTATTCCAGATGAGAAAGACTCCGGAATACATTATTATAGACCAGAAACTTTTACTGATGCCGGTGTTTTCGAGACTTACATTCCTGGAATTAGACATCAGGACACCTATTATAAGAAGGCTTAGTGTTCTTATCAGGATATGTTTTGAAATTGAAAAGTTATTTTCCCCTTTAGCGATCCTGTTGCCGATTGAATAGGGGACAGCCATTCCAACCATGAACAGGAATCCCGGGAAGACCCAGTCGGCCAGGCCCATACCGTCAAAATTTGCGGCTCTGTGACCAAGCCATGCCGGTACGCCGGGCATATAGAGATCGTTTACAAAGAGCATCAGGATGAGGGTAAAACCTCTCATGATATCGATTGAGTATATCCTGTTTGAAGCTGCCATATTGGTTAATTGATTTTATTTATTTTAAACGCAATATCAGGATTCTGATGTGCCATTTCCGGAACGGTCAGTTCCAGATTTCCATTCCCTGAACTAACTTCTTCTGATTTTACTATATCACCTGTCCAGGTATCAAACCATGTGATTGAATATTTTCCATTTCCAGGTTTAATTATCGTTATTTTGGTTTTTCCGATATTATTTTTTAAAAAGGTTCTGGCCCAGCCGAATGCTTTATCGCCTGAGTCCATTAAAAAAATATCTGTTCCTTCACTAATTGTCTCTGCCGGTTTGTACGGAAGGTTGGCAAAATCAATATCTGAAACAAAAGCCGACAGGTGCTTAACCTGCTGCCAGTCCTGTTCATTTAAAACAGGAAAATCCCACCAGACAGGGATTCCTGCAAGACCATTTGTTAGTGAAGCCCATATCTGGTTATGATATGAAATGTGATATTTCTTTGTTGAAGGTTTATAATAGGTAAGATCTGCACCTGCTTCACCAAAAATTGCCGGTTTTTCAAATCTCTCCCAGAAGCGTCTGCTTGCCCATGCGAAATTGTACATGTCGCTTCTCAGGGTGTCGCCGGGATATTTCAGTTTCCATCCCTGTGCCGGGTACAAATGAATGTTCGGAATTGCGGTAAATTCATAAAGTGGTTCACGGTATTGTTCAAAACCGCCACTGAAAGAGGCAGTTACAGGATGATGATAGGGATCGTTTTCTGAAAAATACCTGACACATTTTTTAACCCAGTCATAAGCCTCCTGGTGATGACCTTTTGCCCAGCCATCAGTACCGTCCATTTCATTGATCAGTTCCCATATACCCCAGCTGCTGCTGTGTGCGAATCGTGCAATTAAGTAACGGTATTTCATTTTCTGGTATTCCCAGGCCAGTGAATCGCTGTATACATTTTCAACATCAGTGATCTTACTATACGGATTCTGTTTCCATTGTGCAGCCCAGACTGTTTTCGAAAAGAGATCGTGCGGCCAGATGGCGAACATTAATTTAATATTGTCGTTTTCAAGAATGGTAAGCATCGAATCGATCCTTCCAAGTTTTTCCTGATTATACCTTCCAAGTTCATTCTCGATGATCCCGGTACCGTTTACAAAGCCGCCATAGCTGATATCCCATATAGCCATGAAGTTTGCATTATTTTCAGCATATGTCTTAAACATTTTTTCATTTTGACCCCACGGGGCATAAACTCCGACTGCATAATAGGAGGTCCCGTCATCGTGCGTGAAATAATGCGGGTTTTTTTCAGAAGGTTTAATCCAGCCATGATGTTCAGATTCAACAGAAGTAAAAGCACCAACCTGTGATTCCGCTGTTTCGGTGCCATCTTTTACAAAAACACGGAATTTATATTCACCTGTTTCTCCGGGGGAAAAGCGGATCTTCCATTTATCAGCACCCTGGTAGTTATCGAAAAAGCCATTGATCTTTATCTCTTTTCCTGAAGGAGATGTAAACAGAGCAAATACATCGATGTCGGCCGGATCATATGGATTTTCAATTTCAACATTTTTCAATTCAGGTACTACTTCAAATTTTTCATACTTCTTTATTGTCGCCTTATTAATTCCTGATATACTGATTTCAGGTTTAACTCCCTGAGCATATCTCTTGTTACTTTTTTGTGGGGAACATCCCGCTAAAAAAAATAAAATAACAATCAGAAAAACTGTAATAAGTTTCCCGGTTTTGAAAAAAAATCTTCTTCCGTTTATATATGTCATATCCAACAGGATTTAAAATGAGCTGTTAAGATAGAAAATTAAATAGAATTGGCGTAATTAAATGATTAGGTCCAGCGGTCAGCGCACCGGGAAATAAAAAATGACAGAATAATGACAAATTGAGAATGGTTGTTAAGGGTCTTTTCAATGCTTAAGCCCAATAAGTTCGAAGTAGTTTTTATCACCACATTAAAATGACACCGAGTCTCCATAATATTTTTTGCATACCAGATATTATGACAAATGGCTCTGAAAGAGCCAAATATGAATAACCACCGGCGAAACCGGGGGTTCAGAGGCCACCCTTCAATTTTCAGCTCTGAAGGAGCTGAATATATAGCTATGTAAAATACTTTTCATCCTGTATGATACCATACTCTAAAAGTAGATTCTTATACTCCTGCTCACAAGATATTTTTTTATGATGTTGCTGTTGATTTTTTACATAATCAATTAATCTATCGATATCCTTATATGAGCATGTAAAAGAACCATAGCCAGATGGTACTAAAATATTAAAGTATTTAATTATTACCAGGAATATTAAGCCCTTTCAGGGCTTTAGATCAGTGGGTTGCTTGTGCCCCCGGCTTCACCGGGGGTTATTCATATTAAGCCACTTTGTGGCTTATAAAACAAAATAATCCGATATGTTTTGAGATAAGATTATATCTGGAAGAAGAGCTACTTTGGTGTCATTTTTATTAGTAAGTACATCCGAAAGCAGACATGATGATTTACCGATATTATTAAATGAACAAGTTCTTTATAAAATGTGAGTTATGAAATGATGTCATTAGTAAAGAATCCACAGCAAACAAATCTCAAGCAATAAGAAATAACCCCTTAAGGTGGATGAATGAGGAACCTAGTCCAGCACTGCCAGATGAGCCCACCGACTTAGTGCCGCCGTGCGGGATTATGTCGGTTAAAGGTCGAAGGTAATCTCACCTCGAATAGAAAAATCAAAGAATTTTTTTACCAGCTTTTTAGGCTATCTTTGTATCCCATTAATATTACGCATTTGAAAACGTTCTCTGAATTAGGCATTTCCGGTACTTTTATAAAGGCACTGGAAGAAATAAACATAACTATTCCGACTGAAATACAGGAAAAGGCAATTCCTTTTTTAATTGAAAAAGGAACTGATTTCATTGGTCAGGCTCAGACCGGAACAGGTAAAACAGCTGCATACGGATTACCTATATTGAATTCAATAAATCCTGAAAAACCATATGTTCAGGCTTTAATATTGTCCCCTACACGCGAGCTTGGACAGCAAATAGCTAAGCAGTTGTTTAAGTACACAAAATATATCCCTGAAAAGATCTTTATTGAATCAGTATATGGGGGAGCAAATATTGATGAACAGATCCGTGCATTAAGACGTCCGACACATATAGTGGTTGCCACACCCGGGCGCCTGGTAGATCTCCTTGACCGCAAAGCTATTGATCTCTCTTTCATCAGAACGCTTGTACTCGACGAGGCTGATGAAATGCTCAGCATGGGATTCAGGAAGGAGCTCGATTCCATCCTGAAATTCACTGCAGGGAAGCGTCATACCTGGCTTTTCTCGGCAACCATGCCGCAGGAGATAAGGACAATCATATCAAGCTACATGTCACCCCAGGCTATGAGAGTAGAGGTTAACAAGAATGATATTGTAAACAGGGATATAGAACATAAATACCTTATATGTTCACGTCTGGAAAAACCTGAGGTCCTCTTTCAGTTTTTAAGAACCCAGGGAGCGGGCAGGGGACTTGTTTTCTGCAGAACAAAGGTTGAGGCTCAGACTGTTACTAAAAGACTGCAGGCTAAAAAAATAAATGCAGAAGCTTTGCATGGCGATATGTTTCAGAAAGAACGTGATAAGGTAATGCGGGCATTTAAAAACAGCAGCCTTCAGATCCTTGTTGCTACCGACCTTGCCGCCAGGGGAATTGATGTTAAAGAACTCGCTTTTGTGGTTCATTATCAACTTCCTGAAAAATCGGATTTTTATACTCATCGCAGCGGACGTACCGGACGTGCAGGTAATAAGGGATTTTCACTTAGCATGGTAACTCCAAGAGAGGTCGCCGGACTAAAAGACATTGAAAAGGAACTGGGAATAAAAGTAAAGGAGATACTCAGGTAAGGGAAGGGCGTAAGGGCATAAAGGCATAAAGGCATTGAGGCGTAAAGGCGTAAAGGTTTTACGGCATAATGGCAAAAGGCTGGTATTCTCTGGTAATAAAATGGATAACATACTTCCCGGATGCAAAATAATCGTTTAAGACATTATCCCGGGAACAAAATATTCTAAAAGTGAGTAAGGATCAGAAAAGCAACGACCCGTTGCATGGGAAAACACTCGAGTTTATCGTTAATTATCTTGTTGATTATTACGGTTGGGAGCAGTTAAGCACTCACATCAGGATAAGATGCTTTACAAACGATCCGAGTGTACAGTCGAGCCTTAAGTTTCTACGGAAGACTCCATGGGCAAGGAAGAAGGTGGAGGATTTGTATCTGGCTGTAATTAAGAAGAACTGAAGGTAAGGCATGCAAGTAAAAAGGCACAGAGCACAGAGCTCAGAGCGCAGATTGAGGATCCGCCAGTGGGCGGAGACAAAATCCCGACATCCCGAAGAATTTGGGATCGTCGGGAGCTCAGGGCATACCAACCCTCACTGAGGTTCCGGATTTTGGTCATCAAAGTTGACCAGGGGATGACGAAGACAGTCGGTAATGTAATCAGATACCACAGCCAGAGTAACCTATTTGACTATTACTTACCAGGTATCAGCCAGATATTCGTTCTTGCTTTCATAGATAGCCTTACGTCATTGCCAAGTGCAGTTACAGGTTCCCCCGTGAAACCATCGTGATAATCAATTGCTTCACGAAATTTTATAGTCACCGGCACAGACTCCTGGTTATAGTTGTGAATCACAATGCTGCCATCTGAAAGGTTTTGTACAGAGACTCTTGATGGAGCATCAATCTGTGGCTCAGCCTTCTGATGAAATGCTTCCCTTATGCTGTTTACCCATGGCTGTGGCAGTTCCATAAGGCCGATTTGGCCCAATGCCAGAAGATGCTCTCCGGCAGCAGCAAAGTCTTCCCCGGAAAATGTATGGGTGTTAATTACATATACACTCTTCTCTTTATTACATACCAGGAATGGGAAATTGCTTCTTTCTGACGCCTTCAGAATGACTTCAGCTCCATCGGTAATTATCTGATGATCCATTTTCAACGGAAACCTAAGACGATATGTGCTGTCTTTCAGTTCAATTGATTCAACCTCTGATTGCATTTCCTTCAAAGGCCAGCTGACCTGTGCCAGTTGTGCAAGTTTTTCACCGTCCTTCGCTGTTGCCAAAAATCCAGTTGTCATTATGATCTTTGATCCTTCTTCAAGTGAATGCATGATTTTTGGCAAGATCGCACTATCCGATGCAGCCTGCGTCGGAAGAAAAATCACTTTATTCTTTTCCGGATAAGCTGATTCAGGGATAAGTGAAATACCAAACATTCCTATGTAATCGAAGAGGTAAAGATCACCTCCTGCATCGCTGTTCGGGGGTTTATATCCAGCCGGACCCATTACAGGATTGGTAGCTATCTTTTCAGCCAGGCTGACAAGTTTTTCGAAGTCCCGGATAAGGAGATGATGTCCGGGGTGGCCGTTTATAAAGCTGTCGAAGCTGAAGAATATAAGCTCTTTCGCTTCTGCAAGAACGCTCTGGTATGCCTGTTCGAGAAAATCCCTGGCATTGCAGTCCTCATGATCGAACCATGCTCCTCCTGATTTTTTACCGGCAACAGAGTTAAGCCAGCGCAGATTTATGAATCCTTCATAAGGCTGAACAAATCCGAATCTTGGAGTATACTGTCCGCGCGATTCAGTGCCCGCCCAGATCCCATCGAAAAGTTCAGTTTCAGCGGCCGGGTCGTATCCGAAAATATGAAAACGGTCGTACCATTGAGGGTATTTGATTATCATGGTTATATCGGGATTCTTCTCCTTTGCCGGCGTAATAAAAACTGATTGCGTAAGTTCTGCAAACATTGCGCGCCTGTATTCTGACCAGCTTCTCTCCCCTTTTGCCTTTTTTGACTCCAGACTGGTATCTGAAGTACAGAGGAAATCATCAATAATGAAAGTGCTGAAATAGGGTGCTGAATCCTCAATAACTTTCTTGAGGTCATTCTGCGTTTTTGCATTCTGCCAGTTGAACCAGCCCAGTGGCCCTTCCTGCTTCACCCCGAAGTCATCGCCCGGAACAGTTGCCATGCCTCCAACCACTTCGAATCCGTTATCTTCAAGGAACCTGACACTTTTGTCGATCAGCTCCGGAGAGATGACAAGCCCCCCACGGTAAACCTCCAGATAAACTTTCGTTATACCATTGCAGTTCAGTAGAGAAAGAGCCTCTCTTCTGCCTGTTTCGGTTGTAAACATCTGTTCAACAGTCTGGGCAGTAACATATGTACTCAGTTGCAGGTGCTGTTTTTTCTCAATGGCCAGGCTCCGGAAATCGTCAGGTCCTTTCTTTGACTCCGAACACCCGGTGATCAAAAGAGAAGTGAACATAATAAAAGTGAAAGTAATTGATCTCATGATACTATTAATTGTTAATTTTTTGGTCTCCCAATCACCCCTTCTCCAATTCCTGAATCCTGACTTCCCATGCACATATTGCACTTCACTAAATCTGCGCAAGAGTATAGTCACTCAATTCCTCACTTTCATTTCTCCATCCAGTTCATAAGTCATACCCGGTTCAGTAGCCGAGGTAAATGTCTTTCCGTTATAGTTTATTTTCAGAGCGCTGCCTGCAAGTGATTTTATTTTGCAAGACACCATTTTTTTCTCTTTCCAGTTTATACTTACCTCAAACCCGCCGCGGGCCCGTAATCCTTTTACATCACCATTGGCCCATGCATCCGGCAGGGCAGGCAGGATATTTATTACATACTGATCTCCCTCTTTAATATGGCTTTGCAGAAGCATCTCGGTGATACCCGATGTGCCTCCGAAATTGCCATCGATCTGGAACGGAGGATGACCGCAGAAAAGATTCTGATAAGTACCTCC
>JGI20214J51088_10000419_pt1 | contig 29765 bp, 17 predicted proteins | sample WetSurMetagenome_FD_51088 | JGI IMG/M metagenome (IMG submission 51088) | reverse complement strand
CCACACGAAGAAAAGTGCTGATTGAAAACAATACATTTTTTCGTACGGGCATGTATCCAATTTTGATTGCTGACGATGCTTCGAGCTGGTTTGAGTCGGGTCCGGTAAACGATGTGACTATCCAAAATAATACCTTTGAAGAATGTGGCTATAATTCAGAAAGTGGCGCGATTAATATCGCACCGGAAAACCACGAACCGGTCGTGGGTAACATAGTTCACCATAATATCTACATCATCAACAATACCTTTATAGTATTCGATGGTGCAGTTCTTTCAGCCAGAAGTGTGGAAAATCTTGAGTTTACAGGCAACCAGATTATTCGTTCCCATTTTCTGGAAACTGAAAATAAACCGGTAGCAATTAGTTTGACTGCCTGTAAAAAAGTGCGGATTGAAAAGAATAATTTTAATCAGGCTGAATTGCCGGTGATCAACGTTGTAAAAATGACTAAAAAAGACCTGAAATCGGATTTGAAAATTAATTTTAATAAATAGTACTGATTATGAAAAGATTTGCAATGTCCATATTGGGAGGATTACTCTCACTCGTTTCATTAAACGGGTTTGGTCAATCTGTGATCGACCCAAAAGACATTAAAGACAAAATGCAGTGGTTTGGTGATGCCAAGCTTGGTATTTTTATTCACGCCGGAATTTATGCGGTTGACGGCATAGATGAATCGTGGAGTTTTTATAATAAGAAAGTCAGTCATGCAGACTATATGAAACAACTTAACGGCTTCACCCTTAAGAAATATGATCCTTCATCCTGGGCTGATCTCATCAAGGAAAGCGGAGCCCGTTATACAGTTATAACAACCAAACACCATGACGGTGTTGCCATGTACGATACCAAGATGAATAACCGGAGCATTGTAAAATCTACCCCGGCAAAACTCGACATGATTAAACCTTTCTTCGAGGAATTGCGTAAACGTAATATAAAATGCGGTGCCTATTTTTCACTTATCGATTGGTCAGATAACGATTATCCTGGTTTTCTGAAAGACAGTTCTAAGTATAAAATTGCCGATGACTACGATCGCTGGAATCGCTTCCGTGGTTTCTTTCAAGGACAAATTAAGGAAATTAACACCATGTTTAAACCCGATTTGTGGTGGTTCGACGGTGATTGGGAACACAGTGCTGAAGAGTGGGAATCGCAGAAAATACGTCAGATTATTCTGTCAGGAAATCCGAAGGCAATCATCAACGGACGGCTTCAGGGATACGGCGATTACGAAACACCTGAACAAAACTTCCCAGTTTCGAAACCAAAATACAACTGGTGGGAATTGTGCATGACAACCAACGACAACTGGGGTTTCCATCACGANGACAACTGGAAAACTCCATACGAAGTAATTACCATTTTTGTTGATGTCGTATCAAATGGCGGGAACTTATTGCTTGACATGGGACCCAAAGAAGATGGAACAATTCCGGAAGAGCAAATTAATGTATTGAAAGAATTGGGTGCCTGGAATAAAAAACACGGCGAAGCCATTTTCAATACCATTGCCGGCCTTCCCCAGGGCCATTTTTACGGACCATCAACATTATCGAAAGATTCAACTTCGTTGTATCTTTTTCTGCATGGTAAAACCAGCGGACAGGTGATGCTTAAAGGTTTGATTAATAAAATTGAAGAAATTACTGTTGTTGGCGACGGTGCAAAACTAAGCCATAAAGTAGTTGGTAAGATATCATGGAGCCCGGTACCGGGATTGGTCTATATCAATGTTCCCGAAAACGTTTTGGACAAATATGTCACTGTTTTGAAAGTCAGGCTGAACGGACCGGTGAAATTATATCGTGGTCAGGGAGGTCTGAATTAATAAAAGCTTACTAAGGGATTATCAATATGCTTAGATTTAATAGGTTGGAGAAATATTATTATCTGGTTTTCGCTTTTTTATTGAGTTCAATAGTTGCTCTTAGTACTCCGAATTTAAAACTTTGGTATAAACAACCAGCCCTGACTTGGTCTGCCGGGGCTTTGCCCATTGGCAATGGTCGGATGGGCTCCATGTTTTTCGGCGGTGTAAATCATGAGGTTGTCCAGTTTAACGAACAGAGTCTTTGGTCGGGCGATAACAACTGGGATGGTGCTTATGAAACCGGCGATCATGGATTTGGGTCGTATCGTAACTTTGGTGAGTTCGCCATCGATTTTATTTTTTCAGGAGAACCAGAGAATTATACACGCTCACTCGACATTACAAAAGGCATCCATACCACCAATTTTGAAATTGACGGTATTCGTTATTCGCGTGAAGCATTTTCCAGTCATCCCGATCAGGTAATGGTTTTTCGTTATGAGGCATCCACAAAAAAGGCTTTATCCGGAATAATATCTCTTACTTCCGCTCAGGGAGCGGGCACGATGGCAACTGAAAACAGTCTGAATTTTTCGTCTGAAATGCCAAATCATTTAAAATATGCAGCAAAGATAATCGTGTCGAATAAAGGTGGACAACTCAGAGTGGAAGGCAACAATCTTGTTTTTGAAAACTGTAGCTCGCTGACATTGTTTCTTGATGCCCGTACCAACTACAAACCTGACTACAAGTCGGATTGGCGAGGTGTTGACCCTATGCCTGTAGTGGAAAACGAGTTGGCGCTGGCTACCAGACTTGGTTATAATAAATTGCTCGAAAATCACATCAGGGATATTACCCGGCTGACAACTGCTGCCAGTATTGAAATTGGCAATACTGACGCTCCTACCCTCGCATTACCTACTGATGAACGTCTGAAAAAGTATGCCGCAGGTGGTGTCGACCCCGATCTGGAAGAGACGATGTTTCAGTACGGCCGCTATTTGCTGGTGAGCTGCTCTCGTCCGGGTGGTTTACCTGCCAATTTGCAGGGCTTATGGAACGATAGTAACACCCCGGCCTGGGCCAGTGATTATCACAATAATATCAATATCCAGATGAATTACTGGGCTGCCGAATCGACCAATCTTTCAGAATGCCACTTACCTTTAATTGATTTCATTGTTGCACAGCAAGAGCCTTGTCGTGTTGCCACCAGAAAGGCTTTTGGCGAAAGTATCCGTGGCTGGACAGCTCGCACAAGTCAGAATATTTTNGGGGGAAATGGATGGGAATGGAATATTCCTGCCAGCGCCTGGTATGCTCAACACCTGTTTGAACATTGGGCTTTTACGCGTGATATAAACTATCTGAAGCAAACTGCCTATCCGGTGATAAAGGAGATCTGCCAGTATTGGGAAGACAACCTGAAGAAAATGCCCGATGGATCGTTGATGGTTCCTGATGGTTGGTCGCCGGAGCACGGTCCACGTGAGGATGGTGTCATGATGGATCAACAATTGGTTTGGGATTTATTCCAAAACTATCTCGATGCTGCTAAAGCAATAGGTATTGATACCGGATATCAGCAAAAAGTAGCTGACATGCAGGCTCATCTGGCTACCAATAAAGTAGGGAAATGGGGGCAGTTACAGGAATGGCAGGCAGACCGCGATGATCCGAACGATGACCACCGTCATACATCTCACCTTTTTGCCGTTTATCCCGGGCGACAGATCAGCATGACCAATACTCCGGAACTAGCGAAAGCTGCAATTATGTCCTTGCGCAGTCGTAGTGGTAATTATGGAAAGAATGAAAATACTCCGTTTACAGTTGAATCGACAGTTGGTGATAGCCGTCGCTCCTGGACATGGCCATGGCGTTGTGCCTTATGGGCGCGTCTGTGTGAAGGCGAACGTGCAGTGATAATGATACGTGGATTGCTGACATACAACACATTGCCTAATTTATTTTGCAGTCATCCGCCGTTTCAAATGGACGGAAATTTCGGAATTCCGGCGGCAATGGCTGAAATGCTTTTACAAAGCCACGCCGGAGAAATCCAATTGTTACCTGCAATTCCTAAAACCTGGGCAGCAAAAGGTTCTTTTGCAGGACTTTGTGCACGTGGCGGCTTTACGGTTGATTGTACATGGGAAAACGGGAAAGTAACTAATTACAAAATTTATTCGTTGAAGTCGCAGCAGGTAAGAGTGAAAGTGAACGGGGGGTTAAAAGAAATAGCAACCTTGGTAAAATAGCTTTTAAGAACTACTACAGGAATAATTACATCTAATTTATTACTATGATACGCATTTTATGCTTCCTGTCCGTTTTTACCTCGACGATGTGTTTAGCCCAAAAACCCCAGGTAATTCATGTGGTAACGCATAACCGTACCACTGTTGTTTGCGATCCAGTTGGCATAAAGCCGTTTCCCGGATGGGGCATTTTCCCTTCGTCAACTTTTCCTATCCGAAAAATAGTGATGAATGTTACCTTGGGCAGTCCAGATAGTCTGAACACTGCTCATTGGGATTATCTCGATCATATTTACCTGCGACGTCAGGGCGGAGTGAAAGTAAAATCGATTGATTACGAAATTGGCCGGATGCTCACCCCTTACGGGAGTATTTACAATAAAGGCTGGAGTTGGAAATGGGAAGTTGACGTTACCGATTTTGCACCTTTTTTGCGCGACAGTGTTGAAATTGAATATGACCATTCGGGCTACGAAGCCACAACTGTTGGCTGGGCATTAACTATTGATTTCGAGATTGTTTCTGGTCCTCCGGTAGTTATCCCGCTTGGAATTACTCCCCTCTGGAACCGGGGTTACAAATACGGAAATCCGGCTGAAAAGATTGAAGATAACCTGCTACCCGTAAATTATGAATCTTTGCCAGGTACTGCAATAAACCGGATACGGATTCAGCATACCGGGCATGGTATGGACAGGCCTAGAGGGTGCAGCGAGTTTTGCTCCCGTTGGAGAGATCTCAAACTCGATGGTCAGTTGGTAGATCATCGTAACATGTGGAAAGATTGTGGTGCCAATCCACTGTATCCGCAGGGGGGAACCTGGGTTTACGACCGTGCCTACTGGTGCCCGGGCGATTTGCAGGTACCCGATGTGATTGATGTTCAGGTATTGCCCGGTAGTCACAAACTTGCACTGGAGATGGAACCCTATATTGCTACCGAAAATATTCAGGCTAATGAAGATATCTCTTCTTATTTGTTTCATTATTCAAATCCGACACGGAAAGTGGATGTGGCTGTTGATCAGATTATGGTTCCCAATAACGCGCAGCAATTTTATCGTTTAAACCCGGCCAGTTTCAATCCACGATTCAGCATCCGTAACCTTGGTTCTGAAAACCTAAGGACCGTTTCCATTATTTACGGAACAGATGGCTTCCCGAAACAGGTTTATCATTGGAAAGGCGATTTAAAATTCAATCAAACAGCCGAGATTATTATTCCGGGGGAACTTCAGATGAAAGAAGGGCAAAATTCTTATACCCTTACACTTACGAAACCCAATGGTCGAAAGGATGGCTGGATGGGTGATAATGAACTTACAACTACTTTTTTGTCTCCGGAAGTGCTGCCAAACTATTTCGTTCTGAAGTTCCTCACCAACAATAAACCTAAAGACAATGAAATTGTTTTGGTTGGCGCGAAAACCGATACCCTGTTCCGTCTTTTGCCACAAAATCTGGAATCCAATACCCTTTACACTGATACCATCAGTCTGATTGACGGGATGTACGAGCTCTGCCTCACCGATTCTGCCGGCGATGGCCTGGAGTTTTGGGCCGAACCGCAGAATGGAGATGGTTATCTTCGCATGTTCGACATGAAAGGCAACCTGGTTCATGCCTTTGAGAGCGATTGCGGCAATGGCGAAAAGCTTGCATTTCGTGCTTCTTCAGCATTTGTTGCCGATACCATACAGGCTAAATACGCTTTTTCGCTATTCCCCAGACTAATCACCGACAAAACAGAGTTAAGCTTTGTCTCTAATAAATCCAGCAAATTGCTTGTTTTAATTACTGTTGACGGCAATGTTTGGAAAAAACACGAATATCAGGATGTCAAAAATGGCTCGTACAGTTATAACCTTAGCAATTTACCCAAAGGGCGGATTGTGCTGGAAGCCTTTATGGATGGAGTTAGCCGGTTTAAAGGACGGTTGAATAAAAAGAAGTCATAAGTATTTAAAAATATACATACATTATGAGGAAAATGTCACTTGCTCTTTTATTTTATTCCTTGATAATTCAGCTCAATGCTCAACCTTATAAAGATCCTAAATTACCAGTTGATGTGCGGGTTAAAGATCTTCTTTCGAGGATGACTCTGGAAGAAAAATTCTGGCAAATGTTTATGATCCCGGGTGAAATGGGGAATAACAAGGAATATTATAAATCAGGATTCCTTGGGTTTCATGATAGCACTGTGGAGCAAATTCCCCTGGCTGCCGGACAAATGCTGAGTTATACAACCGGTGCTTCTGCAACGGAAACTGTTGAAATGGTGAATCGAATGCAGCGCTTTTTTCTCGAAGAAAGTCGTTTGGGTATACCTGTTATCCCGTTTGATGAGGCATTGCATGGACTGGTAAGGCGTGGCGCTACTGCATTCCCGCAGTCGATTGCGTTAGCAGCTACCTGGGATACTCAGCTTATGCATCAGGTTTCGAAAGCCATTGCCACCGAATGCAGAACAAGAGGCATCAGACAGATATTATCGCCGGTGGTAAATATTGCCAGTGATGTTCGCTGGGGCCGTACGGAAGAAACTTATGGTGAAGATCCTTTTTTGTGTTCGGAAATGAGTGTCGCTTTTGTTTCAGAATTTGAAAAGATGGGTGTGATTACTACTCCAAAACATTTCCTGGCGAATGTAGGCGATGGTGGCCGCGATAGTTACCCCATTCATTGGGACGAACGTTTGTTGCGCGAAATTTATCTTCCACCATTTGAGGCTTGCTTTAAGCGGGGCGGCTCGCGATCGGTGATGACTTCTTACAATTCACTCAACGGAAGCCCCTGTACGGCAAACGATTGGTTGTTGAATCAAATCCTGAAAAAAGAATGGGGGTTTAAAGGTTTTGTAATTTCAGATGCCGCAGCTACTGGAGGAGCCAACGTTTTACATTTTACAGCCAAAGATTATCCGGAGTCGACAGCCAAATCAATCAACAATGGACTCGACGTGATTTTCCAGACCAGCTATGATCATTACAAACTTTTTTCGCCTCCTTTTTACGATGGACGGATCGATCAGAAAGCAATTGATAATGCAGTATCCCGTGTGCTGAAAGTGAAATTTGAACTGGGATTATTCGATAATCCATACATCGATGCCAAAGCTGCAGGCACATGGAACGGACATCCAACACACCGTAAGCTGGCGAAAGAGTCGGCCCTGGAATCAATCGTCCTTCTCAAAAATGAAAAACAAGCTTTACCACTTCGGAAATCTATTAAATCCATCGCTGTGATAGGGGCAGATGCTGCCGAAGCCCGCCTTGGTGGTTACAGTGGCCCGGGTATCAGTCCTGTCAGTATCGTAGATGGTATTAAAAATAAGCTCGGTAATCAGACCCAAGTTCGTTACACCAAAGGCTGTGACCGCGAAAATATAGAATATGTAACAGTTGGATCTGATTTTCTGTCATGTTCAACCGATGGAAAAACACAGAAAGGCTTGGTTGGCGAATATTTTAATAATGTAACCCTCGCAGGGAAGCCTGTATTTACCCGTCTTGATCCACAGGTTCAGTTTCAATGGACCCTGTTCTCTCCTGATCCTGAAAAACTGTCCTACGATTTTTATTCGGTCCGGTGGACCGGAAAGCTAAAAGCTCCTGAAACCGGAAAATATAAAATCGGAATTGATGGTAACGACGGATACCGCTTATTCCTGGATAATAAATTACTGATTGACAATTGGAAGAAGCTTAGTAAACAAACCATTGCGACCGACTTCTCATTCGAGAAAGACAAAGAATATGATATCCGGATTGAATATTACGAGCCTGCGGGCAATGCTTTCTTCCGTTTGGTATGGAATGTAAATGTAAGTGATACCCAGTCGGAGGAAATAAATAATGCCGTAGAACTATCAGTTAAAAGTGATGTTACTGTCATTGTTGCTGGAATTGAAGAAGGTGAATTCAGGGATCGTNCCTATCTTAATCTGCCAGGTCGTCAGGAAGAATTGATCAACAAGGTTGCTGCCACAGGTAAACCGGTGGTAGTTGTGCTCGTTGGTGGAAGTGCAATTACCATGAATAACTGGCTTAAGAATGTACCGGCGATCCTCGATGTTTGGTATCCGGGTGAAGAAGGTGGAAATGCTGTTGCTGATGTTTTGTTTGGCGACTACAATCCCGCTGGAAGATTGCCAATCACATTTCCTGTTTTCGAAGGGCAACTTCCATTGGTATATAACCATAAACCTACAGGTAGAGGTGATGACTATAACAACCTTACCGGTCAGCCTCTTTTCCCTTTTGGTTACGGAATGAGCTACACAACATTTGAATATTCTGATTTGAAAATCGATAAAAATAACATTTCGACTTCCGATTCAACAATTGTGCGATGCAAAATAACCAACACCGGTAAATTAGCTGGTGATGAAGTTGTTCAGTTATATATTCATGATGAACTGGCTTCTGTTGCACGTCCGGTTACCGAACTGAAAGGCTTCAATCGTATCCATCTGAATCCCGGAGAAACTAAAGAAGTAAGTTTTATTGTCAACCCTGAAATGTTGTCGATGCTGGACATAAATCTGAAAAAAGTTGTTGAACCAGGTGATTTCAGAATGACGATTGGAGCATCCTCAAAGGATATCCGCCTGAGAGGTATTTTGACTGTGGCTCAATTTGTGAACAAACATACAGCGATATGATTGTACGTTCTGACAAATACCATAAATATATGTTGGTTGTGGGTGGTGGTCCGGTTTCACAAGATCAGGGAAAGGGAACCACTTTTATCAAGGTCAGTATTGACGGATCGAAATTAAGTGTTGAACTCCACAGAAAGAATGGGGAATTAATCGACAAGTGTCTGGTGAACTGATTGTACCCAGTTTGTTTATGAATGCATAATCAACAAATAATACTTAAAAACGAAAATTATATGAATTTAATTGTCAGATCAGTATTCACTGCCAGTTTAATGCTAATTCTTTTGGCATCAAACGCATTGGCCCAAAATGAGGAAAGTGTATTGCCTGTCAAAACCATTGAGCTGATCCATTGCACTCATACCGATTATGGATTTACTGATCATCCGCTGATCGATGATGAACTTCAGAAACGATACCTCGACATAGCTCTCGATGCGATTATTGAAACCAGCAAAAATGCTGATGGCCAGAAATTTTACTGGACTGCCGAAGTGATGGACCATGTAAACGAATGGTGGATGCAGGCCTCCGGCGAACGACGCCAACAGTTTCTTGAAGCTGTAAAATCGGGGCAAATGGATATAAATGCACTTCCATACAATATCCAGCCTTTTGCTAATGAGCGTCAATGGAATACAATGCTGCACTGGATTCCCGATGAATTGTGGAAAAAATTTGAACCTAAAATCGGAATACAGAATGATGTCAACGGATTTCCACGCACAGCGGCAATTGGCTTGCTCAACAAAGGAATCCGTTATTTGTGGTCAGGCATTAACCTTGGCTGGGGAGGCGCCCCATTTAAACAACCTTATGCATTTTGGTGGAAAATGCCCGACGGACGTAAATTATTGGTGTGGTTAGGGCAATCTTATTGGATGGGTTATGACTTGTTTTCTGAAAGAGAATGGCGCAGCGCTCAACGCGAAGCGTCAAACACTCAATTCCGGACCCCACGCATCAACGACATCCTGGCAGCCGACGAAAAATCGGTTCGCGAGGCACACCGAATTTGTGTAAAAAAACTTCAGGAAATGGTTGACGAGGGCTATCCGTATGATTTTTTGGCCATTTCAATAACAAATCAATGGCGTATCGATAACGATGGCCCTTTCCCTCCCATTGTCGAATTTGTCAAAAAATGGAATGATCTTGGATTACAGCCTCGCATAAATCTTACCACCGCTTCGAAAGCCATGCAATACATCGAATCAAAATACGGAAATACTTTGCAAACTTATGAAGGCGAATGGACCGACTGGTGGGCTTTTGGCGGTGCAGCTACACCGCGCGAACTTGCTGCCTCGCGATTGGCAAATAATTATGTCGAAGCCGCTCTTTCTCCGGTTTGGGGTGGCGTAACCGATAATATTAAAAAAAATGTATCCCAGATTGACCGGGAATTGTGCCGTTTCTATGAACATACTTGCGGAGCCAACGAAGCCACATCGAATCCTTACAGTTTGTTCAGTTTAGGACATTTTACCGAAAAAAATATTTATGCTTATCGTCCTTATGAAAGGGCAAAATGGCTGCTTGCCCAACAAACCCGTTTACGCTTCACCAACGAACCCGAAGGTTTGTACGTAGCAAATACCGGCCAAACACCTTATTCAGGATGGGTTGAATTGGATAGGATAAGTTTCCGGGGCGAAAAATACTATTCGGTAAAAAATACCACGAATGGGGAAAAAACACCTTTGCTCATAAAGGGAGAAACTGCCCGTTTTTGGGTCGAAAATATGCCTGCCAATAAGTATTACCGATTTTTATTACAGAAAGACTCTGTAACTATCGAATTGAAAAGTTTAAAACCGATGATTAAAACCGATCAATTGGGTTGGCCTGTTGAAGTAAAATGGAAAGAAATGCCATCTCCGTTATTTTCGGAAAGTTTAGGAAACTTCATGTCGCTTGAATCAAAAGTAGGACGCGGAATCGCTGGACGCATTTGGTGGGAAAATGATTCAATTCTTCGCAAGCAAAAAGTAATAGAGGCAACCTCGGAAAATTGGGCAACAACAACCGATACAGCCAAAGTAACCGAAACCGCGAATTCAATAATTTATGAGCAAAAATTCACTCATCCACGATTGAAATGGGCAATACGCAAATTGGAAATCTGGAAAAATGAACCACGTGTTCAAACCAGTATCAAGTTTTTCAGACTTTCATCTTCAAATCCTGAAATTTTCTATGTGGCATTCCCGTTGCCCGAAACCGGGGCATTTNCGGTTACCAGCAACGGTGGAAATGAATTTCAACCTTACAAACAGCAGCTTCCACATACATGTACCGACTTCGTAACTATTGACGGTTGGGTTCATTATCCATCACCGATAGGTAGCTGGATTTGGTCGGGTCGCGAATCCGCTCTGGTTTCTTTTGATTCGCAGCAACTTGCCGTTAAGAGTATGACCCCTCCCAAACGAATGAATACGATTTTGGCAATGGTTTACAACAACATGTGGGAAGTGAATTATTTGGATGACTGCCCGGGTGAAATGGAATTTCATTTTGATCTGGTTTGGAAAGAAAAAATAAGCGATTCCAGGGAGGTCTCGAAAATAGTACAAACCTACTATTTCCCTCCGGTTGTGATGCTCAATCCAGCTACCCGAGAGGACAAACATACATTCCTTCGGATGAATGAAATAAAGTAAATCTGAATTCCTGAACCAAAAATAAGATTGAATCAACAAAAACTAATGTATCATGAAAAAAATTAGTCTTTTAATTACTCTTATATTGATATTATTCAGTTTGCCTTTGCGTGCACAATGGAATTTTTCAACCGATTATTTTAAAATCAGGATTGACAAAAAAGGTTACATCATCAATATGCAGAATATCTCCGCAACGCCGATCCGGGAGTTTAGTCCTGTAGATAAACCATCTCCCCTGTTAAGCTTATACGACAGTAATAAGAAAGTATATTATAAACCGATTAAAGCAGATTATAATAAAAATAATGGAATGGTTACATTAAGCTATACTAATGGCTCAGTAGCCAAAATCATTCTTCTACCGCAAGAGAAATATTTTAAATTGACGCTTCAATCCATCGAACCGCGAAGTGGAGTTGACGATATTCAATGGGGCCCTTACCACACAAATATTACCAATCTTTTTGGCGATGTTATTGGTGTTGCCCGCGATACAAGCGAGGTTGTTAATTATGCCATCGGGGCTTTATCGCTCAACGATAACACCACTGGCGGAAAGTCTGATAATGCAGGCGATATCTCTCCTTTTCAGTATGTTATCCATAGTCCGGACATAAAGCGATTTCCTTTACCGTCAGACTTGAACGAAGGTCAGGTATTCCCTATTGGAGGTGATGGAACTAGTGATGTTGCTTTTTTCTCACATCCGGAACCCTTTTATAGAGTATTGTACGGAAACACAGCCGGAATTGACTCTCAGGGAAGAATATCAATATACTACCATAGTACAGACAGGCGAAAAGAAAGAACAATACTGTTTTCATTAATCCCGTTTTTAAGAATCGATGCTCCTAATCACATCGAGGTACAACCATTGCCTGAAGTTGATTTTGTTGGTTCCTCCATTGCTCTGTGGGGTTCGCCGGATAGCATCGCACTTATGTCGGTAATCCAAAAAATTGTATTATCAGAAGGATTGCCATATCCGACAGTGAATGGAAAATGGATAAAGGATCCTTCAGCATACCTCCCTGATGTATCGACAAGTGGAGGAAAATATGACAGCACCCTCGTTTATGTCAAACAACTGGGATTTAAAGGCATACAGCTTGAAGACCTGGGATTTTTCAGTGTTGACAGGGGAAATAACGGATACATTGATGGAACTTCATTTGAACGAAAACCGCTAAAATTTACATCCGGAAATAAATCACACAGGGAATTTACCGATCTCACAAATCAACACGGGATTTTTGTTGGCCGTCATACCATAACAACAGCGCTTCCCAAGGGCACAAAAGATGCTAGTCCTGTTCCCAGCGATAGTCTTTGTTATCAGGTAAAACACCTGTTAACAAGAAAAATCTCTCCTGATGATACAATTATTGAAGTAGATAATCCTTCTTATTTAGAAGAGATTGGAAGCTGGGAAGGACATGGTGCAGGTTTAAATATGATTAAAATAGGTAAGGAACTGATTCATTATAATGGAGTTTCCGGTTCTGACCCTTACAGGCTTCTCAATGTGAAAAGAGCATATTGGGATACAAAAGCTTCAGCTCATTCAGCAGGTGATACTATTTACAAATTGCAGGTGTCGCTTGAAGGTTATGGTTATGACGGCCTCATCCCCAATATCTATTTACAGGATGAAATAGCTAAATATTATGCCGATGTTGCCAATATAAATGGCATGTATTATGTCGATTGGGACGGACAGGAATGGTTGTTTAACCAGGGACATGGTTACTATGCTGTAAAACGTTTTCATCGGAAATTATTTGATCAGGTCAGGAAATACGATTTACCCGATCTGCGGATCATGGGAGCAACGTTGTCAGAAGGATCGTGGCATTACATGAGTGTTTACAATGTTGGCGGAGGCACCAATATGTACGATTTGTCAGCCCGCGTGTGGGGCCGGCCTGGTTGCAGCGAAGGAAAGGATATTCGGGATATGTGTTTTTCCAATTATTTCCCGGCCACTTTTGGTATTAATTTCGGGTTAAATTCTTCTTCAACAGTTGCACAATACGAGCACATTCAAGCTCTTTCGGTTGGGATTGGCGTAACTTATATGCTCGATCTGAATCAGGAAAACGTAGAGTCTTGTCCTCAAAAATATGAGATTTTTAAAGCTATCCGGACCTGGGAAAATGCCCGGGCTGCCAATGCTTTTCCGCGATGGCTGAAAAAGAAACTGGCTGATCCGTCCAGAATCTGGACATTGGAAGCCGGAAACGATAAAAATACCTGGAAGCTCTACCCTGTTGGTAAAGAAGGCAAGCTACCGCCAATCATACTAAAAAGGGATAGTGGATATTGAAATGAAACGAACATGTTTTTAGGTGATTTTCTGACCGAATTTGTTAACCTCTAAATTAAATAACTTATGAACTCAAAGGAACGATTTGACCTTACAATAAATCATAAGCAACCCGACCGTATTGTTGTTGATCTTGGCTCTACATCCGTTACCGGAATACATGCGCTGGCTGTTGAAAACCTCCGAAAATACTATGGATTGGAATCCCGTCCGGTAAGAGTGATTGAGCCCTACCAGATGCTTGGTCAGATCGACGATGATTTGATGGATGCCATTGGCATTGATGTGGTTGCGGCCTGGGGTAAAAATAATATGTTTGGTATATATAACCACGAACCACTAAAAGAATTCAAGACTTTCTGGGGACAAAACATACTGCTTCCAGATGGCTTTAATACCAGCTATGATACCAATGGCGATCTGGTGGTTTATCCTGAAGGAGACACATCGGTGGCGCCATCGGGCCGAATGCCAAAAGCCAGTTACTTTTTTGATGCGATTGTGAGGCAGGAACCAATTAATGATGAAAAACTTGATGTTAAGGATAACCTGGAAGAATTTGGATTGGTTTCTGATAGCGAGCTTCAATTTTGGAAAGAAGCTACCCGAAAGGCCCGGGCTACAGGAAAGGCAGTAATTGCCGGACTTGGAGGTACTGCACTTGGCGACATTGCCCTGGTTCCTGGCCTGCAAATGAAACATCCTAAAGGAATTCGCGACATTGCAGAGTGGTACATGAGTACGGTGTTACGACCCGACTATATTAAAGCCATTTTCGACCGTCAAAGCGAAATTGCCCTGGAAAATTATAGCCGTTTACATCAGGTGATTGGCGATAATCTTGATGCTGTTTTTATTTGTGGAACCGATTTTGGCACACAGGATTCTACCTTTTGCGGTCCTGAACAGTTCGACGACTTATGGTTACCTTTTTACCGGCGGATCAACGATTGGGTTCATACCAATACCAATTGGAAAACCTTTAAACACTCTTGTGGCTCAGTAGTATCCTTCATGTCGCGATTTATTGACGCCGGATTTGATATCATTAACCCCGTACAGATCGCTGCAAAAGGAATGGATCCAGCCCATCTGAAAAAGACTTACGGTAATGATATCGTCTTCTGGGGAGGAGGAATCGATACCCAAAAAACGTTGCCTTACTCGACTCCTGAAAAAGTTCGGGAAGAAGTGCTTCGGCTTTGTGATATTTTTGGACACAATGGCGGATTTGTATTTAACACTGTGCATAATATTCAGGCCAACGTACCTGTTGAAAATATAGTAGCAATGATTGACGCAATCAAAGAATTTAATTAGGAAAAAATTCCATGAACATCCTGAAAAACAAACTTACAATTTTTCTTTTATTACTGGCTGAAACTGCTTTTTCCAGAGAATACCATGTTTCAGTAAACGGTAATGACAAAAATCCGGGTACGCAAAGGAAACCACTTCAGACAATTTCGGCAGCAGCATTGCTTGCCATGCCGGGCGACGTAATAACGGTTCACGCCGGTGTGTATCGCGAGCAAATCAATCCGCCACGCGGCGGAAACTCCGAACAGGAACGCATTACTTATCAGGCAGAGGGAGAGGTAATTATTAAAGGTTCGGAACTTGTTGAAAATTGGATCAATGAAAATGGACAGGTTTGGAAGGCAATTCTGTCCAATGATTTTTTCGGTCGATTTAATCCCTTTAACGATTATCTTTCGGGCGACTGGTATGTAAACACCGACAACAAGAAAACCCGAACGGGTGCAGTTTACCTAAACGGGCACTGGCTTTCAGAAGCCGCCAACCTTGAAGAGGTTTTGAGTAATAAAATCGCGGATAAATGGTTTGCCATTGTTGATGAAAGCCATACAACCATTTATGCAAATTTTGGCGACAAGAATCCTAATAACGAATTGGTTGAAGTAAACGCGAGACAAACTATTTTTTATCCCGAAAAAACCGGTATTAATTATATTACCGTTCGTGGGTTTACCCTGACCCAGGCCGCCACACCCTGGGCTCCCCCCACAGCAGAACAAAAAGCAATTATTGGCACCAACTGGAGCAAAGGCTGGATTATCGAGAATAACAACATCAGCTATTCAATTTGCTCGGGTATTGCTTTGGGAAAATATGGCGATAAATATGACAACACCGCGGCAAGTACCACCGAAGGTTACTATGAGACAATAAACAGGGCGCTCAAAAACGGATGGAACAAAGATAATATAGGTCATCACATCGTGCGCAATAATCGAATATCCCATTGCGAACAGGCCGGGATTGTCGGTAGCCTTGGTTGTGTTTTCAGCACAATTACCGGCAATGAAATACACGATATTCATGTAATGAATTGGTATTTTGGTTATGAAATGGCCGGTATCAAATTTCACGGCGCAGTAAATACCCTCATTCATTCAAACCATATTTACAGGTGCAACAGGGGGTTATGGCTCGATTGGATGGCACAGGGAACCACGGTATCACGAAACCTTTTTCACGACAACGACCGCGAAAATGGGTACGATCAGGCCGACCTTTACATGGAAGTAAATCATGGCCCGGTACTGGTGGCCAATAACCTGTTCCTGTCTGTCCGTTCAATCTTAAATCGGTCGAATGGTACAGCCTACGTTCATAACCTTACTACAGGAAGCATCAGATTTACTCCGGAAGAAAACAGGAAAACACCGTTTCTCCAGCCCAATTCAACGGAAATTATGGGTTATGCAAAATCGATAATTGAAGACGAAAAATGGATAAATAACATTATTGTCGGCGATAAATCAAATTTTTATTTTTTCGATACCTGGGATAGTCATAATTTTTTTGGCGGAAATGTCTATTTGAATGGAGCCAAGCCACCTAAATCCGATAAAGACGCTTTAGTTCTAAATGATTACCTGCGTGATCTGAAAATTATAGAAAAACCAGACGGGTTTTACCTCGAATTCGAATTCGACGGGCAATGGGGCAAAAACGTCAATTCAGCACCTGTGACAACAGAAAAACTCGGCAAATCAAAATACACCGGGCAACCTGTGCTTTATCCTGACGGTACACCTGTTACCATTGATATCGACTTTCTTGGAAACCCATATGACACAAACAACCCGTATCCGGGACCATTTGAGATAAACGAAAGCGGTAAAAAAACAGTTAAAGTGTGGCCGTTAAATTGAAAAAAATGGGAGTATTTATTGTAATAAATTGAAAAACAGATAATATGAAAACAAGAATCTTTGCTTTACTAACTTTAATTATCCTGACAAATGCAGTTATCAGTTGTTTCGGTAAACAAAGCAAAACCGGCCAGGAAGGCAGGATCTTCCACGTTTCCATAACCGGCAACGACACGAACGACGGTTCTGAGACAAAACCATTTAAAACTATCTCAGAAGCTGCCAGTGTAGCTATGCCCGGCGACATGATTATTGTTCATGCCGGGGTATATCGTGAGCAAATTAATCCACCTCGCGGTGGAAGCTCCGACAATGAGCGAATTGTGTATCAGGCTGCACAAGGTGAGAAGGTAGAAATTAAAGGTTCAGAACTCATTAAAGGCTGGCATAGATTGAGCAACGATACCTGGGAGGTAAAAATACCAAATACTTTTTTCGGAAAATTTAATCCTTACAGCGATCTAATTGGTGGCGACTGGTTTAATGCGAAAGATCGTCAACACCACAGGGGTTGTGTGTATTTGAATGGAGACTGGTTGATGGAAGCCGCCAGGCAGGAAGAGGTAATGAGCCCTCCCAACGAAAAAAATCCACTTTGGTTCGCCAGAGTAGATTCTACCACTACCACAATATGGGCCCGGTTCGAAAATGTTGATCCGAACAAAGAAATGGTAGAAATCAACGTCAGACCAACCGTTTTTTATCCTGACAAGCCATTCATTAATTTTATCACGCTTCGTGGTTTTACGATGGAACAGGCTGCCACCAACTGGGCACCACCTACGGCAGAGCAGATGGGACTTGTAGGTACACACTGGAGCAAAGGTTGGATCATCGAAAATAATGTAATTCTATATTCAAAATGTGTGGGCATTGCCTTGGGTAAATATGGCGATCAGTATGATAACAAAGATACCGAATCGGCTGAGGGTTATGTGGGTACCATCAATCGTGCCCTGGCTTTTGGCTGGAATAAAGGAACTATTGGCGGACACATCGTTCGCAACAATACCATAGCCTACTGTGAGCAAACTGGCATTGTAGGAAGTATGGGATGTGCATTCAGTATCGTTGAGGGAAATACCATCCACGACATTCACCAACGGCAATTGTTTACCGGAGCCGAAATGGCTGGCATCAAATTCCATGGAGCGGTTGATGTACAGATTACCCGCAACCATATTTACCGCGCCAATATGGGCGTGTGGCTCGATTGGATGGCACAGGGCGTACAGGTAAAAGATAATTTAATGCATGACAATTCATTGGATATTTTTCTGGAAGTTGATCATGGCCCTATGCTGGTGAGCGACAATATACTACTCTCGAAAACCAGTTTGCTGATAAATTCGAGTGGGGCTGCGTTTGTGCATAACCTTTTTGGCGGAAAAATGGATGTGATAGCTTATGATGCGCGTCTGACTCCGTACCACAAACCGCATTCTACTTTCGTGGAAGCCCTGCACGATAACCCCGGCGGAGACATTCAATTTGTAAACAACCTGTTTGTGAACGGAGCTGATGCCAGCCAGTATAGCAAAGCACTGCTGCCCGTGGTTTTCGATGGCAATGTATATACTAAAGGTGCGGTAAGAGCTGTCGGCAATAATGAGCAAAAGCTATTTGGTGAGATGAACAAAAATGCCCGGGAGCAAATGAAAAATTATAAAGATCAGGATGCAACAGAGCGAAATGCTGTGATAAATAACGATTTTGATGCGGCTGTCAATTTATCGGAACAAGGACAGGAAATGTACCTCGAAATAGTATTTGACAAAAACTGGCTCAGGCGAAAACGGAACCTGGTTACAACCGAAACCTTAACCAGAGCGATAGTCCCCAATTTACCTTTCGAAAATGTGGATGGTTCGCCGGTAAAAATTGATAAGGATTATTTTAGCAAAAATCGTAACGTAAAAAATCCTTCGCCCGGGCCATTTGAAATTACCAATGCTGGAAAACAAAATCTTAAAGTTTGGTAATAACATAGCTCCGTTAACTCAGAGTTCTCTGGTTAATAATAAAAAGATGAAATTGAAACTGCTTTCTGCCACGATTCTGATGCTTTTTGCTTTTGAACAATTATCCGGGAAAAACCAGGTAAAGCTTGTTAATGATTTTTTAAAGGATCTGAAAAGAAATATAAATCCATCCCTTTATTGGTATACCGGGACAGAACTTGACCCGATACAATCGTTGGTTAACGCATTCAGCCCACTGACGGGGAAGGGAAAGGAAGTTTCGGTAATTTCATCCATATCCGAAGGATTAACCAACGATCAGGTTAAACACATATTGGGAACTCAGGCATACCTATGGGCTGAATACATGCCAACTACTTATCAGGTGGAATATATGTCCTACCCAAGGGCATTGGCTTTTGCCAAAGTGGCCTGGAGCAAAAAAGAAGACAGGAATTTCGATGATTTTTATCGGCGACTGCAAGCTCAATATCGTTTGCTTCAGCGCGAAAATATCAATTATTATCGAGCTTCTGCTTTCCTGATGGTTATTGCACAGCCTGATTATGAGAAAAAACATGATGTGATCAGTTTCCAGAGCGAACAATACAGACCTGAAATCAGGTTTACTCTCGATAAAAGTGTTCCATCTACGACTTCAATGCTGGACGGAAAGCCGTTTTATACTTCAGGAAAAACTGAAATAAAAGCCACTGGATTTTCGAATGGAGAAATGAGTGGAGTGGAGACTAATTATATAGCCGATTATCATCTGGCAATTTGCAAAAAAGTGATTTACAATCAACTTTGGAGTGATTCTTATCCGGCACAAAAAGAACAAACACTTACCAACGGGGTGAAAGGTTCATTAACTTACTATGATAAACAATGGTTGGGCTTTTTGAATGACTTTGATGCAATAGTTGACATGGATAGTATTCAGTCCATTTCTTCGGTAGCTGTCCGGTTCATGTATCAGCCAGGTCAGGGAGTTTACCTGCCATCTTATGTTGAAGTACAATTCTCTGACGATGGTAAAACCTACTCTTCGTACCAAAAACTAACGCATGATGTTCGACCCGACAATCCTGCACTGATTTTCAAAACATTTACATTCGACTGTAAACTCACCCAGGCCAGATACATCCGGATAATTGCACCAAATGTAATGAAGGGGTTCATGTTTGTTGATGAGATAATTGTTTATTAGCCTGTTAACCAACTAAATGACAGTACCAATGATGAATAAACTAACCGTTTTCTTTCTTCTTTTTTTACTGATTGGGCAAGTTGTCTATAGTCAGGATAAAAGCACAAAACAACAACGAGATTGGTTAATCCATGGCGATAACTATATATCGAAAGTAGTGACGGCAGACAATGGGAAAGAGGTACTTCTTACTAATGGATTAATTGAACGTAGGTTCCGCATTACCCCAAATTTTGCCTGTATTGGAGTAAAAAATTTGGTGACCGATCAAAACTATCTGCGGTCAGTAAGACCTGAAGCTCAGATTACAATAAACGGGAAAACGTTCGACATCGGAGGACTAACCGGACAACCCATACACAATTATTTGCTTCCGGAGTGGATCGAGAAATTGACCAATAACGAAGAGGCTTTTCAATATGTGAGCTATTCGGTTGAAAACATCAAGCCGAGGTTCGATTGGAAAATCAGGAAAGAATGGATTTCTGGCGATGTAAAATGGCCGGCGCCAGGTAAGGAGCTGATTGTTGAATATAAAGCCCCGACTGCCGTTTCTGCAGAGGTACAGCGCGAAATACTGTTCCATGACGATTTTACCAAACGGAGCAAAGGATGGGATTTGTATGTGAGCAAAAGCGATGAGCGCAACTCGTTCATAAACGAAGGAAAATTTGGAGAAATCAAGGCCGATGAGAATGTGGCTGTTTATGCTGAACGTAAATTCCCGGAAGGTGCAACTACCGTGCAGTGCCATTTTTGCATTGGTACAGATAAAAGCGCCAGTTGGGGCCCGGGTTTAACACTCGTTTACACCGACAAAACAATCAAATTCAATCTAAGACCGGGAAAAATGTGTTTCGGAATATGGGATGGAGTTGAAGAGCGTGAAGTTGGTAAACTGGAAAGCGATACAGATTACTTTCTTCGTATGANGTTGTATAATAACTACGTTTATTGCGAATACTCGGAAAATGGTCGCAGCTGGACTGAACTCGCAAAAATATATTGCTCCGGAAAGCCACATTCGTTTCGACTTGGGAAAACAGATGGAAAGGGAGGAAATAACGATGCCCGAGAAACGGGTAAGAGTGGTCAATGCCACATTAAACAGATGACCCTGTTTGGGAAAATAATACCCGAAACCAATTTCCCTTCTCCTTCCAATGGGTTAGTTGTTAAAGTTCATTACGAAATTTACGATGGACTTCCTCTGGTCAGTAAATGGATTTCGGTTCACAACCAATCAGGCAAACAAATTGTACTGAACAGCTTTGTCAGCGAAATACTGGCGGTAGTCGAAGGCGAATCGAGCGTTGAAGGCGAATCCGATTTTGAACTGCCCAACATTCATGTGGAAACCGATTATGCTTTTTCGGCCATGAGTAACCGGAAAAGCAGCAGTTCATCGGTACATTGGCAGGCTGACCCGGTTTACACATCTCAGGTTAATTATGCACGTGTTACACCATGTTTGCTAAAGGTCAATCCATCACTTGGTCCAGAGCAGGACATTAATCCGGGTGAATCGTTTGAATCGTTTCATGCCTGGGAACTGTTTTTTGATTCGTACGATAAAGAACGGAAAGGTTTGACTTCGAGAAAAATGTACAGAACCATTGCACCGTGGGTGATAGAAAACCCGATTTTGATGCACGTTCGTCAGTCCGATCCGTCATCGGTAAAGCTGGCTGTCGATCAATGTGCCGAAGTAGGATTCGAGATGGTTATCATGACTTTCAGCAGCGGGTTTGATATGGAGTCGGGAGACACGGCCTATTATCGTAAAATGAAGGAACTAGCCGACTATGCCCACCAGAAGAATATTACATTGGGGGGCTATTCCTTGCTTGCCAGTCGTTCAATCAGTGAAAAGGATGATGTTATAAACCCTGAAACGGGGAAACGGGGTGGTATTGCTTACTTCGGAAATTCACCCTGCCTGGGAAGCGATTGGGGAATTGAATATTTCAGGAGAATTAAAGAAATGTATGAAAAAACCGGTATGGATATCATCGAACACGATGGTTCTTATCCCGGAGATCTTTGCGGTTCCACGGTGCACCCCGGACATAAAGGGTTAGATGATTCGCAGTGGAATCAGTTTAGAACTATATCCAAATTTTACCAGTGGTGCCGTTCTCAAGGTATTTACCTGAATGTCCCAGACTGGTATTATTTGAATGGTTCGTCGAAATGTGCTATGGGTTATCGTGAAACCAATTGGTCGTTGCCGCGTGAACAGCAGGAAATTATTGAACGACAAAATATTTTTGATGGCACCTGGACCAAAACACCATCGATGGGATGGATGTTTGTTCCACTGACTGAATATCAGGGAGGTGGTGCAACTGCTACCATCGAACCATTAAGCAAACACTTACCTCACTATGCGCAGCGTCTGGCCAATTTGTTTGGGGCGGGAGTTCAGGCTTGTTACCGCGGTCCGCGTTTGTACGATACTGATTCAACTAAAGCAGTCCTCAAATATTGGGTCGACTTTTATAGAGCACATCGCCGTATCCTCGATTCGGATATCATTCATTTAAGGCGTCCCGATGGAACCGACTGGGATGGTTTATTACATGTTGATCCGACTGGAAAGGAATCAGGTTTACTGATGATTTACAATCCATTGAACGAACCTATAACCCGGACGATTCGCGTTCCCGTTTATTATACTGGATTGAGTGATTCGGTAAATATCAGTGACCCTTCAGGAAAAAATGAAACCTACACTATAAACAGGGATTTTGAAATCAACCTGAGAACAACAATTCCGGCTCACGGATATCAATACTATATTCTGAAATAGAATCTTATTTTGAAATGGGGTTTCAATGAATTGTAAAAACTACTACAAATAATACCAATCAATAGGTAAAAAAGGACAAAATATTATTAATAACCTGCACTTTGTCATGTTTTGAAGAGCACCAATCTGAAAATTAAGGGATAAACACCTTTTGCTATATCTTAGATTTGAGAAAGGATTCTTATCAAGATTACCGGGATGTCAAAGAACTAAATTGTATACAGTTGAAAATCAATTAGATTTAAATGGACTCTAATGATATTTTTTTAGTTTTTCTGTCTCAATAGTTGTTATTTTAAAAATTGAATTACTTTTGTAAACTAACAAAGAAAGAAATGAACAGAGTATACAATTGGATCGCCGCTTATTTTTACTTCTATTTTTTTAAGAGGTAGAACGGGGATTTCTGTATACGCTTAATTGGATATATACAAGGTCCCCGGATAAGGGGACCTTTTTTTTTAAAACGATTTTATGAGGATTTCCGTACAAGGTGAGCATGGGTGCTTCCACGAAGTGGCAGCAAGGCAGTACTTCCTGAAGGAAGAAGTGACAATTGTGCCATGCACTACATTTGAGCTTACCCTGAGGGCAGTCAGGGAAGACCTGGCAGACTTTGCAATTATGGCGATTGAGAATGCACGGTCGGGCAGTATACTGTACAACTACAGCCTTATCAGGGAATCAGGCATGAAAATTCTCGGCGAACATAACCTGAGAGTTGTTCAGAATCTGATGGCTCTCCCGGGGCAGACTGTCGAAGACATAAGGGAGATCAGGTCTCATCCCATCGCCCTTGCCCAGTGCATGACTTACCTGAGCCGCCTTAAAGGAATTACACTAGTCGAAAGCGACGATACGGCCGGAAGTGCAAAATTTATCAGTGAAAACAGCCTCAGGAATGTGGGAGCTGTTTCTTCGGCTATTACTGCTGAAATTTATGGTCTTGATATAATTGCCAGAGGCATTGAGACCTATAAAAAAAATTACACCAGATTTCTCGTTCTCGGCGACGTTAAGCAGGCAAATACAGACGGGAACAAGGTTTCAATCTGTTTTTCCACAGGACATCAGCCCGGCTCACTCGCAGCTGTACTTGTGCGGCTGGCAGAGCTCGATATCAACCTTTCAAAGATACAGTCGGTCCCCAAACTAAACGAAGAATGGGAATATATGTTCTACCTCGATCTTGAGCTCAAGCCCGATCACGACATGGGACTTGTGAAGAATGTTCTTGAAAATTATACCCGCGACCTTGAAGTGCTGGGGATTTACAATAAAGGAGACATGCTGTATGAAAGTTAAACCCGCAATAAGAACTGAATCTGTACAGGAATACTACTTTTCGAGGAAACTGAGACAGATCGACGAAATGCGCAAGGCTGGCAGGAATGTCATCAATCTTGGCATAGGAAGCCCCGACCAGCCGCCATCGGCAAATACAATAGAGGGACTTTATTCTGAAGCCCTCAAACCCAATGCCCATGGCTACCAGAGCTATAACGGAATTCCTGCCCTCAGGAAAGCATTCTCCGATTGGTACAAAAAGTATTTCAGGGTTGAACTCGATCCTGAAAGCGAGATACTTCCCCTGATGGGAAGCAAGGAAGGCATCATGCACATTTCAATGGCCTTTGTAAACCCTGGAGATGAAGTACTTGTACCCAATCCCGGTTATCCCACCTATGCCTCTGTGACAAATCTGGTCGGAGGTGTGGTCAGGTATTATAACCTTGAAGAAAAAACCGGATGGCTTCCGGATCTGAAAAAGATCGAATCGGAAGGTGTTGACAAGGTGAAGCTCATGTGGGTCAACTACCCGCATATGCCCACCGGCACCAACGGATCAGTAAAACTTTTTCAGGATATGATAGCTTTTGCCGCAAGGAAGGGAATACTCCTGATTAATGACAACCCATACAGCTTCATCCTTAACAAGGATTACAGGAGCGTACTGGCTGTGGAAGGCGCAAAGGAGATTGCTCTTGAGCTTAATTCGCTCAGCAAATCGCACAATATGCCTGGCTGGAGGATAGGAATGATTGCCGGTCACAGGGATTATATAAAAAATATCCTGAAGGTAAAAAGCAATATGGATTCAGGAATTTTCAGGGCTATGCAGGTGGCAGCTGCAGAGGCGCTTGGCAATCCTCCCGAATGGTATGATATGATGAACAAGGCTTATGTCGAAAGACGGAAGATCGTTGAAGAAATAATGAATACCATCGGATGCTCTGTAAATAAGAGCCAGGTCGGGTTGTTTTTGTGGGGCAGGTTGCCGGAGAAAATAGCATCGTGCGAGGAATTCGTAGAAGATATTCTTGTTAATGTGAACGTATTCCTTACTCCCGGCTTTATCTTTGGCAGCAACGGCGAGAGATATATACGCATATCACTTTGTGCTGATGAAAGCACATTGAATGAGGCACATAGAAGGATTAAGGAATATTTAAAAAAGCAACCGGTGACCGGCAACCGGTAACCGGTATAAAAGACTTAAATATGACAATAGCAGTANTAGGAATTGGACTCATTGGCGGCTCCCTCGCCCTCGACCTTAGGAAGCGTCACTTTACCGACAGGATTATTGGAGTTGAAAACAATATGCAGCACAGGAATATAGCCCAGCTCTGTGGCATAATCGATGAAGTCGACACTCTCGAAAATGCCATCGACAAGAGCGACCTGATAATTCTTTGCACGCCTGTTGATTCAAATATAAGGATGCTTCCGGGCATTCTCGATAGAATTAAGAACACAGACAAGGTGGTCACCGATATGGGATCAACAAAGGCTGGAATGTCGCGGGTGGCAAAAGACCATCAGGGCCGGGGCAGGTACGTTGCTGCTCATCCGATGGCAGGAACCGAGTATTCAGGTCCGCTTGCTGCAATTGGCAGGCTCTTTGATTACAAGACAGCTATTATCTGTGACCAGGAACTCAGCGATCCCGATGCCCTTAACATGGTATGCAAAATGCTCAGTCTCCTGAACATGCACCTCGTATATATGAACTCCGATGTTCATGACATTCATGTGGCGTATATTTCACATATTTCCCACATAACATCGTTTTCGCTTGCCCTGAGTGTACTTGAAAAGGAACAGGAGGAAGAGAATATTCTGGCACTTGCCGGCGGAGGTTTCGAGAGTACTGTCAGGCTTGCAAAGAGTAATGGTGAGACATGGGCTCCTATCTTTACAGAAAATTCGCAATATATTATCGAAGTGATAGATACATATATTGAAAAGATGAATACTTTTAGAAAAATGATTTCGGAGAAGGATACAGCAGGACTTAAATCACTCATGGAAGAAGCAAACAAGATCAGGAAGATATTAAATTAAATAATTGAATACCTATGGTAGTGAAGATCGAAAATTCCCTTATCGGGGAGTGGGAAGAGTACAGGGAGAGGCCGTTTCTGATTTCGGGTCCCTGCAGTGCTGAAAGTGAAGAACAGGTAATGGCAACCGCAAGGGAACTTGCTGCCCTGAACAAGGTCTCAATTTACAGGGCAGGTATTTGGAAGCCAAGGACCAGGCCCAACTCCTTTGAAGGTGTGGGTGTAACAGGCCTGAAATGGCTCAAAATGGTTAAACAGGAAACAGGACTACTCGTGGGGACTGAGGTTGCCAATGAGAAACATGTATATGAAGCCCTTAAATATGGCGTCGATATGCTTTGGATCGGCGCAAGGACATCGGTAAACCCCTTTACAGTCCAGGAGATTGCCGATGCCCTGAAAGGTACCGATGTAATTGTATTTGTCAAGAACCCGGTAAACCCCGATATCGAACTATGGGTCGGTGCTATCGAAAGGATTGCCAAAGCCGGCATCAAAAAACTTGGGGCCATACACAGGGGATTCTCATCGTATGTCAAGACCCAGTATCGAAATCAGCCCAACTGGCAGATCCCGATAGAACTCAGGAGGAGAATACCCGACCTCCCGATAATTTGCGATCCAAGCCATATTTCGGGAGCGAGGGAATACCTTTATGAGATTTCCCAGAAGGCAATGGACCTCAACTTCGATGGTCTCATGCTGGAGTCTCATATTAACCCTGATGTGGCACTGAGCGATGCCTCCCAGCAGGTTACTCCAAATGAACTGAAGGAACTTCTCAGCCGTCTTATCCTCAGGAATGTATCCCCTACTGATCCAAGACTCCTCGATGTTCTGGGAGAACTAAGACAGCAGATTGATATTTATGACGACCATCTTCTCGACCTTCTTGAACAGAGGATGAAGGTATCTGAAACAATAGGACGCTATAAAAAAGAGAATAATATTACTATCTTACAATCGGTTCGCTGGGACGAAATTGTAAAGAAGGCAATGGCAAAAGGACTGGCAAAGGGACTAAGCGCTGAGCTCATTGATTCGATGTTCAAGGCNATTCACCAGGAATCTATCAACAGGCAGATGAGGGTGATGAACAATGGCNTTGAAAATCAAAACGGAACTGAAAACAAGTAAACCNGGTATATGGAAAGGATAGTAGTACCCTCAACCCTGAATGGTGATGTTAAGGCACCGTCATCGAAAAGCATGACACAGAGAGCAATTGCTGCAGCACTTCTGGCAGGAGGAACGAGCACTATTTCCAATCCTTCATATTGTGACGATTCACTTGCGGCAATGAGCATTGCTGCTGGCCTGGGGGCCAGAGTTGAGCCTGAGCCCGGAATCCTAAAAATTACTGGTGCAGGGGAACTTAAGGAGAAAAAACTTAATTGTGGCGAATCGGGACTGGCTATCAGGATGTTCTCTCCAATTGCTGCACTTTATAAGACAGAGCTGACACTGACCGGAACAGGTTCCCTGAGGAAGAGACCAATGTCTATGATAACCGATGCACTTGGACAATTCGGAGTGAAATGCGAAAGTGAAAATGGATTTCTCCCGCTTCTGATTAAAGGGCCCCTGAAAGGAGGCAACTGTGAAATCGACGGCTCTATCAGCTCTCAGCTGCTGACTGGTCTGCTTATGGCACTCCCTGTCGCTTCAAAGAATTCCGTTATCAAAGTCAATAATCTCAAGAGCAAGCCATATATCGACATGACACTCCAGACTCTTGGGAAATTTGGTATAAAGATCGAAAACGACAAATACAAAAAGTTTATCATCTCAGGAAACCAGAGATACAAGCCCTGCAGCTTTGAAGTTGAAAGCGACTGGAGCGGAGGTGCCTTTCTCCTGGTTGCCGGAGCCATAAACGGCAATATTACTGTCCACGGATTGAGACCAGACAGTCACCAGAGCGATAAGTCGCTCCTCTCGGCACTCGATAAGGCAGGAGTAGTTATGAGTATTGCCGAAAATTCGGTAACTGTAAAGAAATCCGCCCTTAAATCATTTGAGTTTGACGCAACAGAATCACCCGACCTCTTCCCTCCCCTTGCTGCCCTTGCTGCCTATTGTACCGGCATATCAGGGATAAAAGGTGTATCGAGACTGATACACAAAGAGAGCAACAGATCAGCTGCCCTCGTCGAAGAGTTTGAAAAAATGGGGATAAAAATTGAAGTGACAGGCGATTACATGCTCATCACCGGGGGGGCAGTCAGAGGAGCTCATGTTATTTCACACGATGACCACAGGATAGCCATGGCAGAAGCTGTTGCCGGAATAGGGGCTACCGGCAAGGTCTTTATTAAAGATTCACAATGCGTTGCAAAATCTTATCCCGGCTTCTTTAATGATCTCAGGGAAATAGGTGCGCAGGTTTATGAATAACAATTAATAAGCTGTTTAGCTGAATATTTTCAGTCAGAATAAGTTTTTATATATATTTTTTATCGTATTTTATTTTTTCTTTAAGTTTTTTGATTAGTTTTGCGATGATGATAAAGATGAGGACATACAATTGGTGCTGGCGTATTTCACTTGCTGAAACTGTGAAACAGGCCGTACTATAACTATAAAAGGATAGATTTTAAAGGCACGCTTTTCACAGCGTGCCTTTTTTTTATGCAAAAACTTAAATAACAATTAATAATTAAAACCATGAAAAAAGTAAAAAAGATCATTTTAAGTGAAAGAGAGATGCCGAAACAGTGGTATAATATTATGGCCGACATGCCAAACAAGCCACTTCCGCCGCTTCACCCCGGTACAAAACAGCCTATCGGCCCTGAGGCTCTGGCTGCAGTTTTTCCAATGGAGCTTATCAGGCAGGAGGTTTCGACAGAGAGGTATATAGATATACCCGAAGAAGTGCTGGATCTCTATTACACCTACCGTCCCTCTCCCCTCTTCAGGGCGACAAACCTTGAAAAAGCTCTTGGGACAAAAAGCAAGATTTACTACAAGTATGAAGGAGGTAACTACTCGGGGTCGCACAAGGCCAATACGGCAATTCCACAGGCTTACTACAACAAGATGGAAGGAATAAAGAGAATAACAACAGAAACCGGAGCCGGACAGTGGGGAAGCGCGATGAGCTTCGCCTGTCACCACTTCGGAATCGAGCTGCTGGTTTTCATGGTAAAAGTAAGCTATAACCAGAAGCCGGGTCGCAAGCTTCTCATGAATACTTATAATGCAAAAGTCGTGGCATCGCCCAGCACGATGACAGAGTCCGGAAGGAAAATCCTTGAGATGGATCCGAATTCACCCGGAAGCCTTGGAATAGCTATCTCCGAAGCTATGGAGATAGCGGCCCAGGACCCTTACACAAAATATGCACTGGGAAGCGTACTGAACCATGTAATTCTTCATCAGACAATTATTGGACAGGAAGCGCTTATACAAATGGAAAAGGCCGGCGATTATCCTGATGTGGTGATCGGTTGTTTCGGCGGTGGCTCAAACTTCTCAGGAATTGCATTCCCGTTTATAAG
>JGI20214J51088_10000417_pt1 | contig 29793 bp, 17 predicted proteins | sample WetSurMetagenome_FD_51088 | JGI IMG/M metagenome (IMG submission 51088) | reverse complement strand
TTGAGTATCATATTAACATCTGCATCTATGAAAAAGCATCTTCTTCTCATATCTGTCGTAATACTGACTGCCTGTCAGGAGAATACTTATGATAAGATCCGGAAATGTCTCGATACTATTGAAATCGTTGATACCCATGAACATCTGCAAATTCCTGCTGATTCCAACAGCTTCTTTATCTTTAATACTGTTTCCTACTTTACAAGCGACATCACTTCGGCAGGGGCCCCTTCATTTTCCGGGCTGCAAAAAAACAGATTCAATGCCGACAGCCTGTGGAATCAATTTGGAAAGTTTTACAATTATTCACGTGCTACAAGCTATCATGAGCAGTTTATGAATACTCTTAAGCTGCTGTATAGCTATGATAAACCATACCTGGTTAAGGATGATGTACAGGATTTGTATAACAGGATGATCGTCAATCGCTATAGAAATTATGACCGGTGGTTTGATGAAGTGTTTAAAAAATTTCACTTTAAAACAATGCTAAACGATCAATATTGGAACCACTTCAACACTAAGATAGATACTGCTCATTTCAAACTGGTTTGTAATATAAGTTCGTGCGTTCTTCTGGTCAATGAAGCCGCTGAAAATAAAAAAATCACATCTGATAAAAATCTGTTAAAGCTAATAGACCGGAAAGAAATAATTACCAGGAATCTGGATGATTATATGAACCTGGTTGACACGGTGTTAACAATCTTTAAAAATAATAGTGCCGTATCTCTTAAGAATGTTCTTGCCTATTCGAGGTCTATTGACTTTGATGATATTGATTATACAACTGCCAACACGATTTTTAATAAACCGGATGCCCTTAATGAACTGGAGAAGAAACATCTTCAGGATTTTATCTTCCATCACATTATCCGGCAATCCATTAAACTTGATCTGCCAGTTCAGATACATACCGGATACCTTGCGGGCAACAGGGGCTGGCTGGAAAATGGTTCTCCAATGAAACTTCTGAATCTGTTCATCAAATATCCAGAAGCTAAATTCATTCTTTTTCATGGCGGTTATCCCTGGACAGGTGATTTTGTTGCACTGGGAAAACAGTTCAGCAATGTTTACCTCGATCTTGTATGGCTTCCTCAGATATCTAAGACAGAGGCTGTTCATACATTTAGCGAGATGCTGGATGCTGTACCATATAACAAAATTATGTGGGGAGGAGACGTGCTAATTATCGACGATGCAGTGGGATCTCTAGAACTTGGAAAAGAAGTTGTTGCTACCGTCCTCTCGGAAAGGGTTGAAAAGGGATGGTTGACCGAAGAGGTAGCAATAGATATTGCCAGTTCTGTTTTCAGGAATAATGCAACCGAACTTTTTCATCTTAAATAATAATGATTATAGTATTATGAGATATATCCTGACCATGTTAAGTTGGCTGAATAATTATTCAAAGGTCGCTTTTCTTGTTCTTACATGCATATCTTACAGTCTTCTTAATTGCACCGCCCAGCAAAACAGAACTCCCTCAGATCCTGAATATTATGCAATGACGCGTCAGCAGATGAGATTTGATGATTACCAGGTAATGCTGATAAATTACAGAGGATTTGTCTGCCCCCGCCAGTATAGTATTACATGTTTTACTAATGTTCAGTTTCTTCCATTAAGCGCTCCGGGATATACTTTCAATCTGAATTTTTATGACAGCAACACAGGGAAGACTGTGAGAGACGATGTTCCCCATATATGGGATGAATGGATAAGGAATGGAAAGGGCGATGATCCCCTGGCTGCCAATTTCAGACCAAATTCACCTTTTATGATGGTTACCCAGGATGAACAATGGCAGCCAAACGCGTATATCAGATCAGGAACCATTCACAAAGAGATTGATGGTAAATGGCTAAGTTTCTCAATCAAAAGCATCACAAGTGTCTCATATGATAATGATGAGGTATTCCTGAAGATTGTTCTGAAAAACAGAAGTGACAGACCTATGAATCTTACTCTTATTCCTCAGCAGATTGCACGACAGATGTTATGTGACGGGATGACAGGATCGGACAGTACAATTCAGATTGATGCATTTACTGTTGGCAGTACGCAGATGCATGCCAGGGTCTCTTCTGATATTGAAACTGTCAGCAAAAATGGTTTTACATTGACATTACCGTCGCAGGAGTATAAAACAGTATATTTTGCTGTGCAGTTTTACAGAGCTGATAAAAATGCACCTGCAGTTGTTCAGAAAGATATTAAGCTTCGCATGGATGAAGCTTATAATATAACAAGAGAAAAGCTGAAATGGGCTTATAAAAATGTTCCTAAGCTCGAAAGTGCCAATCCGAAACTGCAGGAATATTACTACAGATGCCTGTTATCCGTTTTAATGAGCAGGTATGAAAATCCAAATTATATCACAAATCCTTTCTGGGCAGTGGGCTATTGGCCCTTTACTATTAGCTGGGACAACTCATATTCCTCTGATATCCTTGCAATGCTTGATCCTAAAAGTTTGAAAGTGGCTATTCTTACCGATTTTCGGGAAGTGAAGATGAAAAAGACATATGTAAGCTGGAAAGGAGCTTACTGGGATAATATTTATATACAGGAGCCTTTTGCTTTGCAGATTATGATCGAAGCATATTTAAGACATACAGGTGATTACAGTTTGTTTAATGAGAAAGCAGGAGATGCTGATGTATGGGAGTGGATGCAACGATGGGTAACTGAGTTGAAAACCAATTATACTAATAAAGACGGATTGATTGATGTGGGTTATGATACCCAGAAAATCATAGAGATACGTACAGATGGCTATAATCATGTTGTCCCTATTGTGAATGTTTTAACTATTCATTTGCTCTATCGGATGTCGGAATGGGCAGGTTTGCTAAAGGATAAAAACAGGGATGTTTATTTCAGAGATGCAGAAAAACTAAAAGAATTGATGAATAAAAAACTCTGGAATGAAGAGGAGGGTTGGTTTGACAACCTTTATCCTGATGGAACAAAACAGGCAATCTGGACAAACCACCTTTTCGATGCCCTGGGAACAGATTATCTGACCGGCACCCAGGTAAATAAGTTAGTAAGTCATCTCAGGGAAGGTGTCTTTCTGGGTAAATTCGGGATCTATTCAATTGCCAGGAAAGACAGTATTCACTGGGATATGATCGACGCCGACTGGGGTGGAGGCGGACAATATGCAGGTATGCCAGGTCGTATTTCCCGTAACCTGTATAAACAGGGATTTGCAGAGCTAGGTTGGGATATATTGAAAAGACATATTGGTTATATCGATTATTTCCCCTACCTGCCGCAAAATCCAAGAACTGATACTCCGGAACAGGATCGTTCATCAATGCCTGTTGAAATATCTGCTGGTGCCGGAATGGAAGCAATTATTTTCGGATTATTCGGCATTAATATTGAAAAAGGTAATTTATCCATTTGTCCAAATCCCAATGAAGACCTTGGTTTTACAACGCTCCGTGATTTTAAATTCAAAGGGAAATCATATAGTATTCAGTTGGATAAACAGGACTTTTCTGTATATGAAGATGGAATCCATATTGCCACAAAACCGTTTGGAGATACTTTTATACTTATACCAAAAAAGTGATTTACTTATTAATAAATTGAGAACCTGAATTACTAAACACATATGATTTCAAGTTATTGATAACATTAATTGAAATATTTAGTGTCGGCTATATGCAGTTCCATCAAACCTAAAACAAATAAACTATCAGCTAATGAAAAAGATTATGAAAAAATCGTTGACAATCGGTCTTGCCCTGACGATTGTTTGTTTAAACATCACTTCAGTCTTTTCGCAGGCATTATGGAATACTGCGAAAAACAATAAAGATGTCCTCACAATATCCACACTGTTTATTGCACAGGATGTCCGGGATTTTCTTTCAACACCCGCGGGTCTCGACAATGCTGTTAACTGGTGTAAGCAGACAGGTATTACCAGGGTATTTATTGAATCTTTCCGTGGAGGTTATTATGCTGACCGTGATGCAATGATACGTGCCAGGGACCTGTTTCTAAAAGAGGGATTTGAAGTAGCAGGATGTGTGACAACAGTTAATGTCGGGAAAAAAGGCGTTGGAGGGTGGGGTGCAACTTCTTGCTATTCAAATAAAGCAACTCTCGATGAGCTTGGTAAGATTTTTGAAAAAACTGCCTCTGTATTTGACCTTATTATGATCGATGATTTTCTCTTCACAGAATGCACCTGCGAAGATTGTATTGCTGCACGGGGAGAACAATCATGGTCAAAGTTTCGTTGCGACCTGATGGTTAATGTCAGCCGGGAACATATTCTAAAGCCTGCAAGAGCTATCAACCCGAAAGTAAAAATTATAATTAAATATCCTCTCTGGTACGATTCATTTCAGGAACGTGGTTATGAGGTTGTTCGTGAATCAAAAGATTATGACTATACCTGGATAGGTACGGAAACCCGAGACTATGATTATAATGTCAGACCAGGCGGGGAAGTGCAGTATAACGCTTACTTTATAACCAGATGGATAAATGATGTAAGCAATGGAAAAAACGGAGGAGGATGGATTGACGCACTGGGTACAACCCCAAAAACATACCTTGAGCAAGCAAGGCAGACTGTACTTGGAGATGGTAAGGAAATAATGCTGTTCCATTATGGAGACCTGCAGAACAAAACCAATAATTATGATGGAAAACCCGGTACTCCGGTCGCTAATATTGAAGCCTTCCGAAAGGAACTTCCTCAATTGTTTGAACTCGCCAGGATAGTTCACGGTAAAAAATTAAAGGGAATTCATCTTCCTAAACTGCCAAACAGTGAACCTTATAATGAACAATATATATTCAGTTTTTTAGGTATGATTGGACTTCCGTGTATACCAGCTGCTGAAATAAATGAAAAGTCTGAATCTGCAATTTTCACTGTTCATTCACTCAAAGAACCAGGCTTTTCTGGCAAACTTCAGCGTATGTTAGACTCAGGTAAACCAATACTGATTACAGATGAACTAGAAAAAATGCTTAGCAACCAGACTCTGCTTGAAAATAAAAATCTGACTATACTGAAGGTGGCTGGAGACCCGAAAAATCTTTTGAAACTGTCGCGCGAGGAACTTAAACCCATCAGAGATAAACTTCTGGCACCTTTGGGACTAAAATTCGATGCCCCAAATAAAGTGAGCTTATACCTGTTAGGCGATAACTGTTTTATTATAGAAAATTTCAATGATGAAGCGGTTGATGTTACACTTGATTTTACAAAGGTTTCTGAAATACAAAAAGTTTTAGTGCTTCCTGAAAACGGTAATTCAGAAATTTCACAGGGTAAGAACAGTGTTAAAATTCAGAAACTATCACCAAGAACACTCGTTGCATTTGATTATCGCTAAGCATGCAAAAGTTACCGGTTCATAAAATCTATTCTTGATAAAAGTCAGAATTTCAAGCAAAAACATTATGATGGATAAGATCTTAAGTAAGATATTGCTAATGAGTTTTATATGGATACTTCCCGCTTTGCTTATCGCACAGAATGAACCTGCATTATCAAAAAATCATGTTGCAGCCTGGGAGCAATTGAAATATGGAATGTTCATCCATTTCAATATGAATACTTTTGCCGGAGCAGAGTATGATAATGGCAAAATGGCTCCGGATAGATTTAGTCCCGCGAAGCTTGATGTTGATCAGTGGATCCGCATTGCCAGAGATGCCGGGATGAAATATGCAGTACTGACTGCCAAGCATACTGGCGGATTCTGCCTGTGGGACAGCAAAGTAAAATGGAAGGGGAAGGAATATGACTACGATATAGCCTCATCAGGTTCCAGGAAAGATATTGTTGCGCAATTCATCAAAAGTTGCAGCAAGTATAAAATAAAGCCTGCTCTCTATTATTGCCTGTGGGATGATCATAACAGGCCGGTTTCATCTGATGAGGAGTATTTTAAGCTTGCAAAGGATCATATAACTGAGCTTGTTACCAGTTACAAAGGGCTTGTAGAGCTTTGGATAGATATTCCTTCTGTATTGAAGCCGGAACAACGGACTGAATTATATAACATAGTTAAGGCCCATCAGCCGGAATGCCTGGTAACCTGTAACAATGGTTTTTCAGATGGATCAGTGCTGTCTGAGTCTCCTGCAGATATAACTAACGGTGAACGCACCCTTCCACCAATAACAGGACATAACCCGCTTTTTGAGGTGCATGGAAAAAAAATCTACATCCCCATGGAAGTCTGCCAGACGATTAATCAAAACTGGTTCTGGATGAAGGGTGATGTAACCAAATCGGTACGGACACTTTATTACTGGTATAATGAGACCAGGAAACGCAGAGCCAATTTTCTTCTCGATGTACCGCCTGATCTTTCAGGGAGGATTCCACAAAATCTGGCTGACAGGCTAATGGAACTGAAAACGGTCATAGATAAACCTGATAAATTAGTACCACTCCAGACTCTTACCGGGTACAAACCGGTAAAAGCATCCAGTATCTTTGAGAACAGGGTTGAATATTTGCCTGAATATGCTGTGGATGAAGATCCAAATACCCGATGGTTAGCGCAGAGTGCGGATACTATGCCTTCACTTACAGTGGATCTGGGTGAATTGGAGAGGTTTAATAAAATCGTTATTATGGAACCATATAATGATCATATCCGGTCGTTTGAGATTCAATATTTATTTGCGGAAGAGTGGAAAACATTGTTCAAAGGCACCAAAATCGGATCGAAATTTACAAAGCAGTTCCCGGCTGTTGAGAGCAGGATGGTTCGTATGGTGATTCATAAGTTCATATCCGGGGAAAACCCATATAACGTTCTTACATTTCCTGCCAAAGCGCCACCTGTAGAAGGTGTTACTATTGCAGAGTTCCAGATATTGAAAGAATAGTTGGTTGATAATTTTAATACTCTGAATCAGAACTAAGTAATCCGTATTAATAAACATGAATAAATCATTATGAATAACTTAAAAGGGATTATCATTTTGCTGACTGTCTTTTATAGTTTGACTGGATGGGCACAAAAAGAGATTGCAATAAATTATTATAAACCATACCAGTATAATGCCGGTAAGAATGTTATTAAAGCATGGTTAGCCAGCGATAAATTAAGTCAGAATTTCACTGTTTTTATTGATGGGAAAGAGGTCAGTTATACCAATAAGGATTCTGGAAGAGTTGAGATGTTTCTTCCTTTGGTGGGAAAAGAGGGAGAAATGGTGTTTTACGCCGACAAAAAATTGAAAGGTAAATTTTTGGCAAAGCAAATATTTAAACCACTTATATCATCTGACTGGGGCTATTTTGGAAAGGGCTCCATTAATATAATCTGCTCTTCTCACCAGGATATTGCCTGGATGAATACACCCGATTCATGCAGGGAAGAGCGCATTCACAGCATCATAATTCCCGCCCTGGATCTTATCGACAAAAACCCGGCATATAAGTTTGAGATGGAACAAACTCTCAACCTAATGGAGATTCTTGATGAAGTTCCATCTGAAAAGCAGAGGATTATAAATGCTTTCAAAAAAGGCCAGTTTACCTGGGGTGCTACATTCAACCAGCCTTATGAAGGTCTCGAGTCAGGGGAACAGTTGGTCAGGCAAACATATCTGGGCCGGAAGTGGATTAAAGATAATTTGCCCGGGATGGATGCCCTGGCAGCCTATAATGTTGATGTTCCGGGACGATCTTTGCAATCTCCCCAGATTTTTGCAAAATCAGGTATCAAATACCTCTTTGTCAGCCGGATGAAAGAAGGTTTTTATAACTGGTTCAGCCCCGACGGCACCAGGCTACTCACTTATAGTCCTGGAAATTATGGATGGGCATTGCTGGTCTATCGCTATTTTGAGGATGATGCTGTCACTGCATTACAAAAACTGCATAAAGTGCTTCAGAACTGGAATGATTATTATAAAAGCCATAACCTTCCACCTCAGTATGCTGTGATAATCAGCACCGATGCGGGAGGACCCAAGGATTACAGCAGAATAATCGGAGAATGGAATGAGATTGTAAAATCTTCAGGTTTCGATATTCCGTTGGTGCAGCATTCTACAGCTGAGGAATTTCTTGGAAAGATTGATGTGCCAGGGATAAAGATTGATTCCATTTCAGGCGAGAGACCTGATCTTTGGCTTTATATACACGGACCTGCACATTACGAGGCGATCAAGGCAAAAAAAGCAGCTGCTGTGAGTATGCCAGCTGCTGAAATATTCAGTTCAATAAATGGGATGGTAAAAGGAAACCTTAAGGGATACCCTTCCAGCGATCTGAAGAAAGGTTGGTATAAGTCAATCTATCCTGATCATGGATGGGGTGGTAACCATGGTGAAATTACCGACAGTATTTTCAAAGCCTCACTTGAAGAGGGAAATGCCATAGGCGAGAAAATTCTCCGGCAGTCATTATTGGAACTTGCGTCAGAGGTCAGATTAAAAAGTCCTAACAGCATCCTCGTCTTTAATGATCTCTCCTGGAGCAGGAATGGAACGGTAAAATTGGATATTTCTGAAAAAAAGAGTTCTGAATGGATTGTGACGGATGCCGCCGGAGAAAAAATTCCTTCAATGTTAATTAATGAAGGAATAAAAAAATCTGTGATGTTTGAAGCAGTAAATGTTCCCTCTTTCGGATATAAGACATACTTCCTGAAAAATGGTAAAGCTGTATCTGACAGTGAGATAAAGGAAGGCAGCAACTATTATGAAAATAGCTTTTATTCTATAGAGTTTGGGTCTGGTGGAATTACATCTCTCTTTGATAAAGAACTGAAGAGGCAGATCCTGAATACTTCAAAATATGCTGGTGGCGATCTGCTAAGTATTGGATATAATGGTAACGGAGCCGGAGAATTCATCCAGGTCAGGCCAACCAATTTTGAAGGGAGTGAGTCGCTAAGTTCAAAAAACATTACGTGGAGACTTAGAGACAACACTGCTGTTGCTGCAGTTTTTGAATCTGATTGTCTGATAAGGGATTTCAGTGTAAAGCAGATCATTACGGTTTATCATTATTCAAAAAGAATTGATTTTGAATATGAAATACCAGACTGGCCGGGAGAGCACAACCGTCAGATAAGGGTTGCATTCCCGATTAAAATGAATAATGCTCAGATCACATACGATGTACCGATGGGTGTTCTTAATGCAGGGAAAGACGAACTACGAAATTCACCGCTGGGCTGGAGCTGGGAAGGTACTTACCGGCAGTTACCAGAGGAAATCAATCCCAGGGAAATTGAGAATTTTATTTCAGCAAGCGATGAAAATACCGGAGTAACATTGTCAACAAATCTCGCAGTGGCTGATTGGATCGATCCGGGTCGTGAATCAGTTGACTATCCAGTTTTGCAGGGCATCCTCCTTTCTTCACATAAAAGCTGTCATTATCTTGGAAACTGGTATCATCAGACAGGAGGTCATCACTTCAGGTTTACACTCACTTCACATCAGCCCGGATGGAAAAACGGGTATCATTTCGGAGTTGAGGGGAATCATCCGCTTTATTCAATATTTAAAGAAAAACCACAGAACGGTCCTCTTCCGGAAGAACTGAGCTTTGTTACAGTATCATCTCCATTTGTAAGAATAATGGCTTATAAGAAATGCGAAAATGATAATAGCCTGATAATCCGCATGGTTGAAATGGGGGGAAATGATCAAAAAATCTTTCTGAAACTGTTTTATCCTGTAAAAAGTTGTTTTAAAACAAATCTCATTGAAGAAGAAACAAAAGATACCGGTCAAAGTGGCAAAACTCTTAACATTGAAATCGGCAGGAACTCAATAGAAACATTTAAATTAAAATTCTATCCTTAATAACTACAAGATCTTCATAAAATACTATATTCCTTTGTGTTACTTTGTGATAGACTTTGTGAATCCTTTGTGGTATAAATAGTTTATCCACAAAGTCACTCAAAGACTTTAACAAAGAAACACATAGGTACTGAACTATACAACTCATAAAATTGCAGATTTACATTTTCATTAATTCTAAAAATAAGATGATATTTAAAAAGTATTTTTCGGTTATTACAGTAATAGTTTTGCTTTTATATATGAATATTTCGGACTCTTCCTGTCAAACTGGTCAGAAAATAAAACAACCGTCATCTTCACTGAAATCATTTCCTGATTCTATCGAGTGTGTTGTAAAACCTTTTTATCGCCACAGGTCAGATGGAATGTCAGGAAGAGAAATCGTATTGAATTTCATGGGACCAAAATTCTTGGGAAAAGGCACCATTGATCTTGAATGTTATGGTGTAAAGGAGACGATAAAGGTGAATATCAATGAAGGGATTGATCAGTTCACTCTTTTGCTGCCACCCGGAGCCGGAGTTAAAAGCGATTGTGAGGCTAAAATTACACTCAGAAGTTCAGGACATGAACTTATCAAATCAGTTTCTGTTCCTGCAAAACGGCAGTGGACTGTCTATATTTATCCCCATTCCCATGTCGATATCGGGTATACCAACACCCATGAGAATGTTGAGCTGATTCATAAACGAAACCTGATCTATGGCATAGAACTGGCAAAAAAGACAAGCGGTTATCCGGAAGGGTCACGCTATTTGTGGAATCCTGAGGTATTATGGCCGGTGGAGCGCTATCTCATTAATGCATCGCAGGCTGAAAAGGAGATGATAAGAGATGCAGTGAAGAAGGGTTACCTCCACCTTGATGCAGGTTATATTCATACAAATACCAGCACAGCAGCCGATGAGGAAATATTTGAATTTTTCCGACAGTGCAGGACCATGGAAGAATTTACCGGGACAAAGATAGAAACCCTTGTTCAGGTCGATATTCCCGGGATGTCATGGGGAGTTGTTCCTGTAGCTTCGAAGCTTGGAATAAAGTACTGTTTCGCCCTGAATAATGGATCAGACAGGGTAGGTCTTTCCACCGATCTGAGTTTTAAGCCATTCTGGTGGATTGGTCCGGATGGAAAATCCAAAATCCTCTTTCTTCAGCCTGGAAGTTATAATCCGGGAGCAGTGTTGAAAGGATTTAACTACTGGCCGTTGATGGCCGGACAAACAGATACTTCAAAATTACTGAGGATTGTAAAAACTGATAATCCACGTGCAAACTTCATTGACAAGTACCTCGATCAGAAATTACCGGAACTGGAAAAATCCGACTACTATCCTTATGATATTTTTGCCATGTCGTGGGCAATGGCTGATAACACTCCTATAGATGCTGATCTGCCGGATGCGGTTAAAAGCTGGAATGAAGAATATGCCTTTCCTCATCTGATAATAGCCAGTTCTACAGAAATTATGCAGGCTTTTGAGAAAAAGTATGGTGACGAGTTTCCTGTTCTGAGAGGTGATTTCACTGAATACTGGACTGACGGACTTGGTACTGCAGCAAAACAAACAGGAATGAACCGCTCTTCAAAAGAGCGCCTGATACAGGTTGAAACTTTATGGACGATGCTCCGGAATGGAGAGCCGGCACCTCGTTCAGATTTAGATGAAGCGTGGCGGAATGTGATTATGGGTACAGAGCATACCTGGTGTTACATGGATCCTAAAATACAACCAATTACAAATAATATTTTAAATGTAAAGTTTGGATTTTTTCAGAAAGCTTCTGATATGAGTAAATCCCTGCTAACATCAGCTTTATCTCACGTTGCTGATACAGGAAGCTCAATAATTGGGGTTTTCAACACCCTTTCCTGGCAGCATGGGGGTTTGGTATCCATCTCTGCCAGTCAAAGCAAATCATATAACAGTATCTGTAATGAGAAAGGAGAAACTGTTCTTTCACAGAGACTTTCAACCGGAGAGTTTGTATTTCTTGCAAGTGATGTTCCTGCATTTGGTTCAAAATGTTTTTATTTAAATAAGAAAAAAAATGAGTCAAAGGGTTCAATAGCAACAGGAAATGTTCTGAACAATGGCATATTAAAAGTGGTTCTCGATCCTCAAACCGGAGATATTTCAAGTTTGACCTTCGGATCGCATGAATTTGTTGATTCCCTGGCAAAATGCTCTCTTAACAGTTATCGTTATCTGCATGGAGACGATAGTCCTGAAAAAGCTTCAGGAACAAGCGATGTGAAAATAACAATTAAAGAAAATGGTCCACTGGTTGCGACTGTTCTTATTGAATCTGAGGCAGAAGGTTGCAATAGTCTTTCAAGGGAAATCTCCATGATATCCGGAGAATCATTTGTAGAAATCAATAACATTGTTGATAAACAGGCTATTCTGGAAAAAGAGGGAATTCACTTTGGATTCGCATTTAATATTTCTGATCCTGTAACACATGTGGATATCCCCTGGGGGATTATGGAGCTTGAAAAGGACCAGCTTTCTGCAGCCAACCGAAACTGGATTGCTTTTCAGCGATGGCTTGATATATCAAATAATGATCGTGGTATAACCTTTTGCTCTTTGGATGCTCCTGTTTTCGAAAGCGGAAACATTACTGCAAATATTCTGGGAGCAGCAACCAATTCTCCGCAATGGATAAGGAAACTGAGTCCGAGTGCCACTATATACTCATGGGCAATTAACAACCACTGGCATACCAATTTCCCCTTAAGCCAGCAAGGAAAGATACAGTTCCGGTACAGGATCCTTCCACACAACGAAAAATATAATCCTGCATCTGCAAACCGTTTTGGACTTGAACAGTCACAACCTCTGGTAGCTGCTAAGGTGAAGAAAGATTTCACACCAGATCCTGCTCTGCTGACTCAGGAGAACAGCAATGTTATTCTGACTATTCTTAAGAATGAGACAAACGGAACTATGACCACTGTAAGGTTGCGTTCAGTATCCGGTAAGGATGAAGCTGTAAAACTTAACTGGCATAGTCGTATACCAGAATCGGTTAAAATTAAAAATAATGGTGATGGCTTTGCAAATAAAGAAGTTAAGGATTCAGTTGTTGTTCCTGCAAATGGGTTTATTACACTTGATGTAACCTGGTAAGTTTGTATTTTTGGTATTTGTCCGTATATTAATCATGAAATTTTTAAATTAAACTGATGAAAGAATTTAAGACTTGCAGGCTGATCTGTCTTTCAGCTACAATTATCATCTGTCTGGTTTTCCAGACCAGTGGCCAGTCACAATCTTCTGTTAATATGAGCAGCAAAAGTGATTATTCATACTTCAAAGGGGGAAACATAAGTGTAGTCCCTTCTTCACACCAGGATATTGCCTGGATGGACAGTATTGGAAAATGTATAGAATTTCGGGACGTGAAAATGATAACTCCGGTTCTGGCGAGGCTCAGAGCTAACAGGGAATTCAAATTCTCAGTTGAGGACGGATTAAGTCTGAGGGAATATCTTCAGAGGCACCCCGATTCATATGATGAGATACTTAAATATACCCGTGAGGGACGTCTGGAGTGGGGTGCCACATACAAACAGCCTTACGAATCGATGTACTACGGGGAGGCACTTATCCGGCAGACTTATCTTGGACGGAAATGGCTGAAAAAAACGTTGCCCGGTTGTGACTTTAAAGTCTACTGGAATGAGGATGTCCCAGGTAAATCTTTACAGATGGCACAGATATTGTCAAAATCGGGCATTCCCTACATGCAATTCAGCAGGCATCAGCCCGGGATTTACAGATGGTACAGTCCTGATGGAAGTTATATAACATGCTATACTCCCGGACAGTATGATGAAGTCGGAATACCTGTGAGGGAGGCAAAAACAAACATCAAAGCCCTCACAAAGGCGTTTACATCCATTATGACAGAGTGGAATGATTATTACAAAAAGCGCCGGATTAAGCCTGAAGTTCAGTTTCTGTACTCTCACGATTTTGCCACACCACCAGATTATGATGCCTTCTTTAATGACTGGAATTCGAAATCAGCAAGGATGGGAAAGCCAACAATAAATTATTCTACAGCAACCGAATGGTTTGAGGCAGTCACTAAAGGTGATCCTTCATTCGATAAGATTCTGGGAGAAAGACCCGATGTCTGGCTTTATATTCATGGTCCATCTCATCAGCGGGCACTAAAAGCTTCAAGGGAGGGATCGCGCCTACTGACAGCTGCTGAAAAGTTTGCCACATTCGATGCTCTCCAACAGGGATCATTTAAAGATTATCCGCAGGGATCTTTTACAAAAGCATGGGAAAATGCAATATATCCCGATCATGGCTGGGGTGGAAAACATGGCGACATGACAGACAGGACTTTCCGGACAGTTTATGAAACTGCGCGTTCGATAGCATCAGATATTCTTGGAAAATCGATGAACAATATTGCTTCAAGAATCAAATTCTCTAAAGATGCAATACCTGTTACTGTTTTTAATTCTCTCTCATGGGAACGGACAGATATTGTAAAATTCACTCTCGATGCTGAAGGGAATCCTGAAAATTCATACAGACTTGTTGACCAGAATGGCAATGAGATCCATTTTCAGCTTATTGACGAACATCAGATAAGCGGTAACAGGGATGAGGTCCTCACCTTCCTATTTGTTGCTGAAAAAGTCCCTTCCGTCGGGTATAAGACATATTACCTTGAAAAAGGGAAACCTGAAGTCCAAAAAAATGAATTTAAGAATGACAGCCACCATTATGAGAATGTGTATTATAAGACAGAATTTGAAAATGGAGGTATTAAGTCATTATATGATAAAGAGTTATCTGTAAATATTTTAAATACAGAGAAGTTCCTTGGATCAGAGCTGTTCACAATGCAATCGGTGGGAAACGGTGCAGGGGAATTTACCGATGTTCAGCAACCCACTATGGAAGGTTTTGAAAAGATGAGCCAGTATGGCCAGGTTTGGTCTCTTGTATCAGAGGGTCCTATACGGGATGTTTATGAATTCAGGAAGGAGATCAGTCATGTTACTGTTTTGCAGCAGCTTATTTTTTATAAAACCATCAAACGGATAGATGTGCATATTGAACTGAATGGTTTTGATGGTGCACGATATCGTGAATTCCGGCTTGCTTTTCCTGTTAACCAGGTAAAATCAGAAATAGCCTATGAGGTTCCCATGGGTGTTGTAAGGATCGGAAAAGATGAAATAGCGGGAGCTGCAGGTTTCTCAAAGGCATCACAGATTTATGATACCCCTTGTTCACAGGTTCACCCCCGTGAAGTTCAGGATTGGTTCTCTGCATCTGATGGAACCAATAGTTTAACAATAAGCTCCGATGTTGCAGTATTTGACTGGATCGATCCTACAACCAACCCGGCCGGCTATGCCATCCTTCAGCCTGTTTTGCTGGCAAGCCGCAAAAGCTGTCATGGAGAAGGCAATTATTATCTGCAGCCCGGTGATCATGACTATACTTTTTCAATCTATTCACACAGCGGTGACTGGAAAAACGGTTATCGCTTAGGCACACAATCAAATCAACCTTTGAAGGCTGTTTTAACCAAATCATCCACCGGCGGTACAATGCCTGAAGCAATGAGCTTTATCTCTGTTGAGAACAAAAACCTGATCCTGAGCACTGTCAAGAAGTGCGAAGATGATGATAATGTAATTGTGAGATGTTATGATATCGAGGGAAAAGAGAGTGATGCGAAAATTTCTTTTTCAGAGTCTGTTAAAAAAGTGGAACTGACCAATATGATTGAAGAGGAGGGTAAACAGATCCCTGGAAACAGCAACAGACTGGGACTGAAAGTAGGTCATAATTCAATTGAGACTATTAAGTTGTTCGTTAAATAAAGCTTTATGAAGAAAACCATAATAATCCTTGGCATTTTCTTCCTTATCTCAAACCTGTCACATTCCCAGGTTGTTAATGGAGTATTGAAATGCAATGATGACACTTATAGGCTGCTGAAGAAGATTTCAGAATCGGTGTGTTCAAAGGGCGAGATTCTGCTGTCCATCACTACCCACCAGGATCTTGGCTGGGTTGATGAGGTGGAGAAGTGCATTATTCTCAGGGATACTCTTTGGCTTACTCCATATCTTAAAAGGCTGAAGGAAGATCCGGGATTTAAGATGGATATAGAACAGACCTCCATTATTGCTGAATACCTGCAACGCCACCCTGAAAAAAAATCAGAGATCCAGAAAGGGCTCGACGAGGGCAGAATACTGGTTGGGGCAACCTATACCCAGCCATATGAGGAGCTCTTCAGCGGCGAATCACTGATAAGGCAGTTATACCTTGGGAAGAAGTGGCTGATAAATAATTTTAACGGCTATAATTCAGATACATATTATAATTCAGATGTGCCTGGACGTACCCTTCAGATGTCGCAGATACTCGCAAAATCCGGTGTAAATAATATGTTTGTCAGCCGTCATGAAAAAGGAGTTTTTGACTGGTATAGTCCTGATAGTTCAAAAGTTACCATGTTCTCTTCCGGTCATTATATTGAATTCTACCAGATCCTTGGTAAGGAGAATGAATCTGCTATTGCCCAGATGGCAGCAGAAGTACTCTTCTGGGGTAACTATTATGATGAAAATTCAAAAAAAGTAATCATTCCTGCATTGTTAAACTACGAGTTCATCTGGGATCAGAAACCGGTGAGAAATTGTGATCCATTTATAAACTTGTGGAACAGTATAAAATTTATTGAGAATGAAAAAGGTGAAAGAGTAAAAGTTAGTTTACCACCATTCAAATATGGCAATCTCAATAATTGTCTGAATGCTATCAGGGAGAATTCTGTAAAAATTAAGAGTATTTCAGGAGATCGTCCTGCTGTATGGCTCTATATCCACGGACCATCGCACCATTTTGCAATTTCTGCAAGCCGTGAAGGTGATATCCTGCTTCCTGATGCAGAGAAGTTTGCAGCAATTAACTCACTTATCGAAGGCAACTTCAGAAACTATGATGAAGTTAGATTCTGCGAAGCATGGCAGGCCAAGATATACCCTGACCATGGATGGGGTGGCAAAGGAGGAGAAATAACGGATAGACTTTTTCTGAGCAAATTCGTCAAAGCTCGTAGTGATGCATCGTACCTTTTAGAAGGAGCACTTAAACGCCTTGCCTCTAAAATAGACTTTAAAAATAATGCTGTTCCATTGGTGGTTTTTAATGGATTGAACTGGAAAAGGAATGATCCTGTAATATTCCGGTATACATTCAATAAAGGAGAAGCATTCGGACTAAACCTCATCGATAAGGATAAAAAACCTGTTGATATTCAGCTCAGCCATGCACAATATTTCGATGATGGTTCACTGAAATCATGCACCGTTTCATTCATAGCTTCGGATGTTCCATCAATGGGATATAACACTTACTATATTGGGCCAGGTAAAAAGATAATAAAAGCAGCGACCGGAACTTTCAATCCTGAATATGAAAATCGTTACTTCTCCATTCGGTTCGGTAATGGCGGAATTGAGAAATTATTCGATAAATCTCTTGGGAAAGATGTTATCGATGGATCTAAATTTTCATTGGGTGAAGTTTTTACCATGCAATCGGTTGGCAACGGTGCCGGAGAATTTTCGGATATTCAGCAACCTTCAATGGAAGGATTCGATAAAACCGGTAATTACACTACTAACTGGGAAAAAACAGAAGACGGGCCCGTATATACTTCTTTCAGGTTCCGTCAGCCTGTCAGGTATGCAGTAGTTGAAGAAACTATAATTATTTATAACCAGAAAAAACAGATTGACTTTAATATTGATATAAAAAACTGGCAGGGGATTCTTTACAGGGAATTCAGGGCAGCATTCCCTTTGAATATGAGTTCTTCCAAAATTACCTATGAGGTACCTATGGGAGTTGTTGAAACAGGGAAAGACGAGCTTAAAGGTGCTGCAGGAAATATCTATACCACCGATTGCCGGCTTGTCCATCCGAGGACATTAGTTGATTGGGTTAATGCCTCAGGTAATGAGTTCGGAGCAACTATCAGTTCAAGTGTCATCGCCTTCGATTATCTTGATCCTACAACTAATCCAACTTCGAAAACCTTAATTCAGCCAATTTTATTTGCTTCACGGAAAAGTTGTCATTGGGAAGGGAATGACTATATACAGCTTGGAGATCATCATTTTTCTTTCTCACTTTTTATCCAGGAGCCCGGATGGAAAAACGGATTCCATGAAGGGAAACAGGCGCAGAATAAACTTTATACAGTTCTTGATCCAATCAGGGCTCAAAACAGGCCGCTTCCTGAAAAACTAAGTTTTTTTAATGTAAAAGGAGATTTTATTTTAATATCTGCGCTGAAGAAATGCGAAGATGACAACAACCTGATAATCCGTATGGTTGATATGAGTGGTGCAGGTCAGAAAATAGGAATGGAAGTTTTTACTCCGTTAAGGGAAGTTCTGAAAACCAATCTTATTGAAGAAGGGGGCAAGGTTACCGGTCAGTCTGGTAAGTCTCTTAATTTGTACATTGGTAAGAATTCGATTGAAACATTCAAAATAAAACCATGATATCCAGTGCTGACCAGACCGGAAGTTGCCGGATAATATTTCATCAATATTCTCAAAAAATAATAGCTGATAAATGAGAACAATCATATTTGCTTTTTGCCTGATAATGTATACAGTGGCAGTTCAGGCAATATCTGGCGATAACAAAATGGAAGATAAGCTTTTGGGGCACCGATTCCTGACTTTTAATACAGTAATAAGAGTAAATCAGATTGAGGTTTCAAGAGACAAAAATGTTGGGTTCGATGAAAGAGCATTGCATACCCCATTAAAAGTTATTGAATTCAGAAAGGCAATTGAGACCGGATTCCCCGGAGCAAAAATAACATGGGCGTTTAGCTGGCTGGCCTTACATGATACTAGCGCGGATTACGTGAAAATAAGAGAGTTGGTTGTTGGTTATCATTACAGGTACGGAGATGAGATTACCTTTATCCCGGGTGCCTATTTTGCCAACGCATATAATTCAACAGAACAGGTAAACAAGGATTTACACGAAGGTTTGGCTAAAGTGTCGGAAATAACAGGTAATAGTTATCGTCCTCTCAGTGTTGTAGCAGGTTTTCTGTCGTCACGAAACCTGGAGTATCTGTCAAAAGAGGAAGCTATTCATGTGTGCCAGGGAAATGTCTGGAGTCAATTTGCAATTGATAATCAGGATGGGGATGGATCGGTTTGCTACCCGTATTATCCGTCAAAAGAACATTTTTGTAAACCGGCTCAGGGGCCTAAAGATTTTATTGATTGCGTGAATCTGGATGGCTGGACCGTGGATTTTTTGGCAGCCAGAAGAGCCGGGTTTGAGGAAGGTTTCAATAGCCGTATGGGTGTTGGGCCTATCGAGACACTTGATAAATATGGATTACAGGTTGGATTAAAAGAGATGCTTCATTCGACAGCTATTCACTTCAACAGAGGATTCGAATTAAATGGTTTCGCATGGGTTACCAATTGCTGGGAATTAAGTTTACCTATCGATGTATCAGGTTTAACAAGCTGGTTAATCGAAATAAAAAAACGTTGGCCGGATACTGAGTTTATTACTCAGGGGCAATTTGGTTTGATATGGCGGGAACATTTTAAGACCAATGATTTCAATTACCGGTTTGAAGAGACAGGATCGGGAATTGGTGGGTCCGATGCAGGGAAGAAAATTCGCTGGATGATGAATAAAACCTTCCGGCTTGCACTTTTGTCAGATGAACATAACAATATGAATGAGATGGTCATTGATTTTACACGTTATGATCTGAAGGCCGAAGAACCTGTATCTTCTAGTACCCGTCACTGGAGTCTTATGGGTGATATCAACCAGAAGCAAACCCGACCACAGGATAAACCCATTAAGCTGAAATACCTTGGAAAAGATAAAAAATCGCTTATTATGAAATATTATCATGACCTGGAAGGAATTAATAATTAATTAATTTTAATTTTCTGACTGACCAATTTATTTAAGTTTTTCTATAGAGATCCAAGTGAAAATAATTTAAGGGTAAACTGAGAAATTTAATGGGAGAGATTTTATTGAGGGGGATTTACCAGAAACTGGTCTATTTAATTTATAACTAACAGCAATTATGACAGCAGTTAAAGATGAATTGAAGCAATACCGTGAATATTTCAGAAAAGAACTTCATGAGGATATTCTACCATACTGGATGAAATATGGTGCAGAAAAGAACGGACATGGTTTCTATGGTGCCGTTGATCTTTACGGGAATCCGGTATTGACAGCAAATAAAACAAGTGTATTGAATGCCAGGATATTATGGACATTCTCAGCTGCATCAGCTCATGATGGTAAAAGCGAATATGCTGTGATTGCAGATAAGGCATATAAAATAGTTACTGAAGATTTTGAAGATAAAGAGTTTGGCGGGTATTATATGGAACTATCGTCCGATAACCGGGTGGCCAACGATATTAAACACACATATGCCCAGGCTTTTGTGATTTATTCTTTATGCAAATATTACGAATTTCGTCCGTTGGATTCAGTGATGAAGAAAATACGTAGTCTTTTTGCTCTTCTGGAAGAAAAGACAAAAGATCCTGAGAATATTGGTTATCGTGAGTCGTTTACCCGTGACTGGAAAATTTATGGTGAGAACCGTATGGCCGATAACAATGAGCCAAAATCTATGAATACACACCTTCACGTACTGGAAGCCTGGGCTGCACTTTATAAAGTATGGAAGGACCCTAAAGTTGAATTAAGACTTACCGAAATGATTAACCTGTTTCTTGATAAAATCATCAGGGAAGATGGGCATTTTGGTATTTTCTTCGATGAGGCGTTCAATGAGGCAGAATCATCAAAAGGCATTTGTTCATTCGGGCATGAGATTGAAGGTTCATGGTTATTATGGGAGGCTGCAGAAATACTTGGGAATAAAGAGATCCTGGAAAGAATGCGCACGGTTGCAGTGAAAATGGTCGATAATATTGAAAGGATTGCTGTGGATAAAGATGGTGGCCTCTTTCTTGAGTCAACCAGATTCGGGAGTCATGTCAAAACTAATAAACACTGGTGGCAGCAGGCTGAAACACTTGTTGGTTTCATGAATGCTTTCGAATTAACCGGGGAAGAAAAGTATTGGAATACAGTGAAGTTGTCATGGAGTTTTATTGATAAATACCTTATTGATCATGAAAGAGGTGAATGGTTCACCAAGCTTAACCGTTTGGGAGTACCTTTTCTTGTGGAACCGGCTGATGATCCTTCACCTTACTACAGAAATGACTGGAAAATAGATCCATGGAAATGTCCGTATCATAACGGGAGGGCAATGATGGAAATGATGAAGAGGATTGATGTAATGTTGGAAAGTTGAAAAGTTGAAGGAGTTGAAAAGGTTGAATGGGTTGAAATAAAGAATAATATGACTTCAAGGGAACGTGTTCTGATTGCTTTAAGAGGAGGTACGCCTGACAGAGTTCCTGTCTGGGAGTATCTCTTCAGTCTTAAACTCCAGAAAGAGGTAATGGGTTATAATACTGAACTATATGATGGAAAAACCCAGGCGGGAATGGCTGCAAAACTTGGTCTTGATGTCGTTTGGGCTCCAATAAATGGTTTCTGCGGTATTGAAGATGAGCCGCATGATTTAAATGCTATTTATCGTGATGAGTGGGGCGTAACTTATAAGAAGAATGGCTGGCCTATAATAGCTCAGATTGATACCCCAATTAAAGCCAGGGAAGATTGGCAGAAATATTCAATGCCCACAGTCAATACTCCAGGCAGGATCAGAATTTTGAAAGATGTAATTGATGCAAACGAAACCAATCTGGCTGTCGCAGCTGGTCTGTTGGGACCATTTACAATGATGTCGTGGTATTTAATGGATTTTGAAACATTAGCTATCTCATTATTTACTGATCCGGATCTTGTTCATGAAATGAATAGTGCTTTTATTGACTGGGCTTTACAGGCAGCTAAAATGGCTTTTGAAACAGGAGGTGTTGATGCGTTTCATATTTCTGATGACTGGGGAGGAACTGACGGGTTGCTTATATCTCCGGAACAATTCAGGGAATTCTTTATACAACCATTCCAGAAATTAGTCGAAGGATTAAAATCATTCGGTGTTCCGGTTATAATGCATAATGACGGCAATTTGTGGGAGATTCTGGACGATCTTGTATATACAGGTATCAATGCCTATCACCCGGTTGAAAAAGCAGCTACCATGGATTTGGCTGCAGTAAAGCAAAAGTATAATGGCAGGATTTGCCCTATAGGAAATGTAAATAATAAAACCACAATGGTAAACGGAACCACTGATGATGTAATCAAAGAAACAATTGAATGTCTGAAGGCAGGAGCACCAGGAGGCGGATATATCCTTGCAACAGATCACAGTTTACATGATGATATCCCACTTGAAAATGCTATGGCTTTGATTGATACAGTACATAAGTTTGGTAAGTATCCATTTAAAATTGAGTAATCAGTAATCAGTATTCAGTATTCGGTAATACGAAAATAGATTTTATATGATAAACCTGCACCCGGATATGGCCAAACAACCCACTTCTATCCTCGAGCTGAAGCTGGACAGGCTCTCCAGGGAGGGAAACTCGTCATATATACCCTTTCAACCCTTTCAACTCCTTCAACCCTTTCAACTCCTTCAACCCACTAAACCCTATACTCAATATGAATAAAGTACTCATTAAATGCACAATCGCTTCAGCCCTGGGAGGTTTGCTTTTCGGATATGATACAGTAATCATCAACGGGGCTATGCTCGACCTGGTTAAGTATTTTCACCTAACACCTGCCATTCAGGGATGGACCGTAAGTTCAGCACTGGTTGGATGTATATTAGGAACAATATTAATAGGGAAACCGGGTGATACCTATGGAGCACAAAGGTTGCTGCAATTACTGGCAATAATGTTCTTTATCTCTTCAGTGGGATGCGGACTGGCTCCTACTATAAGTACTTTTATTCTTTTTCGTTTTATTGGAGGACTAGCAATTGGCGGAGCATCAGTGCTTTGCCCGGTTTATATATCTGAAATCTCTCCTCCGAAACACAGAGGAGTACTTGCGGGTACTTTTCAATTAGCCATAGTTTCCGGGATATTGTTATCCTTGATTTCCAATTATTTGTTACTGAATATTGGAGATCAGAATTGGAGATGGATGCTTTTTAGCGGAGCTCTTCCTGCTATTGCATTTTTCCTGATGCTTCTTGTTATCAGAAAGAGCCCGCGGTGGCTGGTTAAGAAGGGGAGGATAGAGGAAGCTAAAAAGAATATTGAAGAGTTATCTTCTCATGAAATAGATACCGAACAAACTATTTTCGAAATACAGGAATCTATTAATACTGAGATTCTTGCCAAGAGAATAAATGTATTTAAAAGACCCTATCGGAAAATAACTTTTATCGGAATATTTGTAGGTATATTTAGTCAGCTTACAGGCATTGGAGTTGTGTTTTACTATTCAGCTCAGATATTCAGTATTGCAGGATTTTCAAGTGATACATCAATGTTACAGAGCGTAATACTGGGTGTTACAAATCTGATATTTACACTTATTGCAATGGCTATAATAGATAAGGTGGGAAGAAAAAAATTATTGCTCTTCGGTCAGTTGGGAATGGTGACTGTACTTGGTTTGTTTGGATACGGACTCCTTTCAGGTAATATCAGCGGTTACTGGCTGGTAGCTCTGTTAGTTGCATATATTGCGTTTTTTGCTGCATCGCAAGGTGTGGTAATATGGGTTTTGTTGTCTGAAATGTTTCCGAATATAATCAGGGCCAGAGGGGCATCAATCGGATCTTTCTCGAATTGGGTAGTCAGTGCCTCTCTCAACTTTCTCTTTCCCCTTGCGGTAGGATTTTTCGGGACAACACAGGCAGCTCAACAGATGGGAATGAGCTATGCTTTTATCTTTCTTGCTGTGGTAACAATGATTGGATTCTTTTATCTGAAAAAACATATAATCGAAACAAAAGGTAAAACACTCGAGCAGATTGAAAAGGAGGTTCTTTATTGAAATCATGATTTCATACCCTTTGTATACTTTGTGTTTAAATTAAAGTAATAAAGACACCCTTAAAGTTTCATGACATAATGTATGATAAATGACTAATAGGGAAAGGATATTAACACTGCTTGCCGGAAAACAACCGGATCAGGTTCCCTGGTTCGGAGATCTTGATTACTGGGCTAATTCTCTTATTAAGAGAGGATTGAAACCTAAAGATTTTATTCTCTCAGATGACTATTTCAAGTGGCATCGCGATCTGGGCGTAGGCTTCTATCTTCAGGGATACTTCCCATACAGACAGATCATCTCCGATTGTGAGGTCAGAGATTGGCATGAAGGCAATAAACATTATAAGGAGATAGTAACTCCTTTCGGATCTGTAAGAGAATGCTGGGAGTTTATCCCGACTTCATTTTCTGATGCTCCTGTTGAACATTTCATGAAATCGGAAGCTGATATTCCGGTCATGAAATATATTTATGAAAATACCAGGTTTGAGCCCGATTATGACCAGGCATATCTCAGAAAAAAACAGGTGGGTGATCAGGGTGTGGTTTTGTGCTATCTTCCAAAAAGCCCCTTCATGCACCTTCTGGCTCTTGAGGCCGGTGTGATGGCAGTTACAATGGCCGCACTCACTGCCCCTGACGAGTTCAGGGAGCTTCTTGATACTATGAAAAATGTTTTTGATCAGGCTGCCCGTATAGCAGTTGACAGTCCGGCTGAAGTACTGATGATACCCGAGAACCTCTCTTCAGAGATGGTCGGACCAGAGCTCTTTGAATTATACATGTTTGATTATCAGAAGGAATGGACAACTAAGATAAGGGAAGCAGGAAAATACTCTTTCATTCATATTGATGGTACACTTGCAGGATTGCTGAAGCAGGAAGCATCTGTCGGATTTTCAGTGCTCGAAGCATTAACTCCTTACCCCGTAGGAGATATGAAATGGGAGGAGCTTGAGCCTTTTGTAGGTGATTCAAAGAGCATCCTGTGGGGAGGTATTCCGGGTTCATATTTTACTGATTGCGTTGATGATGAAGAATTTGACAGACATGTAATGTATCTGCTTTCAATAATGACTAAACGACCACGGTTTGTTCTCGGTGTTGCTGACCAGGTACCTCCCGATGGACTGGAAAGAAGAGTAAAACGGGTTTCAGAGCTGGTAACCGAATTTGGAAAATATCAGAATAACCAATAGATCAGATAAAGGTAAAAGACAAAAGTAAAATGTCTAAAATTAATTTGAGATGAAAGAGAGGAATAATTCCGTGGAACTCCGTGTAAATCCGTGTAAATCCGTGGTAAAAATGGCATCTGGTAATTAATTATGTATTAACTAATAAAGAATAAAAATTATGAACGGATATGAAAGAATAAGCGCTGCATTAAAAGGTGAAAGACCGGATAAAATACCTGTTATGCTGCATAATTTTATGATGGCTGCAAGAGAACATGGTGTTACCATGGAACAATACCGTAACAGCCCTAAAGTCATTGCGGAAACTTTTATTGCAGCAATAGATAAATATCAGTATGATGGGATACTTGTTGACATTGATACAGTCACTCTTGCCGGTGCTGTTGGAGTACATGTGGATTTTCCTGTTAATGACGCTGCCCGTTCACATGACGGAAATATTATTGACCTGGAGGATGTCTTTCACCTTAAACCGGCCAGGATAGGGGATTATAAATATATCCAGGTCTGGCTTGAAGCAGTCAGGTTACTGAAAGACTATTATAAGAACGAAATCTATATCAGGGGTAACTGCGACCAGGCTCCATTTTCACTGGCAAGTATGATGCGTGGTGCACAGACCTGGATGCTCGATTTAATGATGGGAACAGAAGACCAATTATCTTTTCTCCTGGAGTATTGCACTGATGCTACCTCACAATTTATTAAGCTTATGGCACAAACTGGTTGCCATATGGTTTCTAACGGCGATAGTCCTGCAGGACCTGAAATGATATCTGCCGAGATGTATGCAAAATATGCAATGCCATATGAAAAAAGGATAGTTGATGTTGCACATAAAGAAGGTCTCGCATATGCATTACATATATGCGGAAATACAGAGATCATTCTCGGGCATATGAAAAATACCGGGGCTGATGCCTTCGAACTTGATTATAAAACAGATATTGTAAAAATTTACGACCTCTTTCACGATTCTGCAACATTTATAGGCAATGTTGATCCCAGCGGTGTTCTGGCTTTGGGTACGGCAGATGATGTCAGGGATAAAACTCTTGAATTACTGAACATTTATAAAAATTCAAATCGCTTCATTCTAAATGCCGGATGTGCAATTCCACCAACAACACCTTCTCAGAATCTGAAAATGATGATAGAAACAGCAAGAAATTTCAGATAGAAAATTATTATTATGTTTTGTTCTAAAATTATTTGAAGCCAATTTCAATTACAAACCAGCGACAATCAGCGGCATCAGCGGGAAATTATAATGTGTATCTCCCGCAGATCTCGCAGATTTACGCAGAAAACATTTTCAGGATAGATGAGTTAAACCAGTTTAACCAGTTTAAGATGTAAAGTGAAAAACAGATCAATTAATAATCTGCGACAATCAGCGGCATCAGCGGGAAATTATAATTTATATCTCCCGCAGATCTCGCAGATTTACGCAGAAAAAGGGTCCTGGAAAGACTAGCCAAACACATTTGTTAAGAAATCAATTTTTGAGTTTGACGATATTTATCTAATACATCATGAGAAGACTTATCGGGTTAACAGGTATAATATTATTCTGTTTGATAATTTGGGGATTTAATTCTTTAATTGCAGTTTGTCAGTCACATCAAACAAATTTAACTACTCTTTCTACCTCAGGCTGGACTATCAACGCAGATACTGATTCATGGAAACTAAGCCTTGAACATGATAGTCTTGGAATAGTATTGAAAGAGATCAGGCTTAAAATAAAAAGTAAACTGGGTTTGATAACTCTAAAGGATTGGACTGTTAAGAAAGAAGGNGAAAATAAACTTTCAATTCAGACAAAACAACCAGTTTCAGGCTGGGTTTTTGAGTTGNCTCAGGGCAGAATAAAAATCTCCGGTACATCTTCTGATTTAATTTTAACTGCTAATGCCCCGGCATCAGCAGAGCGAGTAGTATCACGACTATTGGATCCGCAGGGTGTTCCGGTAAACTGGACAGGCACCAATGAGATAACTGTATCATTTAATGGGAAAGAGACTATTAATCCATCCAACTTCCCTTCCAGAAATCCTGAAGTAATGACTTTTGGTCTTGGTCAGGTATCGGCAAAGAATCTGCATAGCCTGTTTGACCGGAATAGTGATATAGCCATCCTTTTCTCAGATATTACACTTATGCAACGGAACATTTCTGATCCTGATCTGCTCGATATTTCAATGCCGGTACCCGGAAATACTTTAATAAGGTTAATTCCCGATTATTACACCAAAACACTTGGCCTTCCTTTCTACTCACGCTTCGATGATTCAGTATTTCCATCAGCACCAATTATTTGGGGCAGCTGGACTGCATATTATTATGAAGCAAGGGAATCAGATATTATTAGCAATGCAGACTGGTTGGGTGCAAACCTTAAACCCTATGGCTTTCAATATGTTCAGATTGATGATGGCTACGACAGGGGAAAAGAAGAAGGTCATTACTGGATTGAAAACTGGAACAAAACATTATTTCCTCACGGACCGGAATGGCTGACAAAACATATCAAATCACAGGGTTTGCGGCCAGGGATATGGCTCGTTCCAAATTCTTATGCTGGAGCTTACAAACAGCACCCCGACTGGTATCTTCAAAGTAAATCAGGCAATCCAATCATTGATTATAAGACTCCGGCACTTGATTTTACAAATCCTGCAGCGATGGAATGGTTGAAAAAGCTGTTTAGTACGTTGAAAGGATGGGGTTTTGAATATTATAAATTCGATGGTGAATTATACCTCCCTTTGTATTCACCTGATGTAGATCAGACAAAAATATTTGATAAGTCAATAGATCCTGTGGCTGCTTATCGTAACCGTTTAAATTTAATCAGGAATGTCATTGGACCTGAAACATTTGTTGAAGGTTGCGTCGCGGGTTCTCCGCTTAATGGTATTGGTTTCTTTAATTCCGTATTTAATGGCGCAGATATGTATAATAACTGGAAAGGATGCCATGCAGTATTCAGTTCTATCAATGCCAATGCCTTCTTAAACCATATGGTAACTTACGTCATGCCAGGTGAAGGAATCGATGTCTCTCCTATAATGAGTGCTGAGGAAGCAATGAAAAAAATGACTCCCCGGGCCATTGAGGTAGTAAAATCCCGCGAAGATCCTTTTACAGGATTTGGGACCACATTAGCTGAGGCACATACCCTTGTGTCATATGTTTCACTGACCGGAGTTCCTTATCCACTGACAAGTATAATGCCTGATTTGCCGGAGGAGCGGGTTAAACTATTGAAAATGACTATGCCCACTATGCCAATTCTTCCTGTTGATCTCTATGGACGGGGTTCTGATCTGGAATGGACAACATTTAAATCATATACTCCTGATTCCTTTATTCACAACTATCCTGAAATTCTCGATTTAAAGGTAAATGCAAAAGCAGGAGTATATGATGTCGCAGCTTTAACCAATTGGAGAAGTGAAACAGTGTCGAGAGAGATCTCATTTTCAGACAAACTGGGTCTTAATAATGGTATTCCATATGTAGTTTTTGATTTCTGGAACCAGAAGATGCTGGGTATATTCAGGGATACGCTGAATATTGATATTGAGCCACATGACACGCGGATTCTTCTCATTCATCCTTTACAGGAGAATCCCCAGATGATTGGGATATCCAGACATATTACCGGTGCTTATTCCATTCTTGATCTGGGGTGGGACAAACATGAAAACATTCTGCGGGGGACGTCCGGAACAGTGTTGGGGGATGATTATTCACTCTTTTTTTATATTCCGGACGGATTTAGTATCTCTGGGGTAAAGGCAAAAACAAGAGACAACAATGAGTTGAAAGTAACCTCTGAAATAAACGGGAATGTACTTAAGATTAATTTCCTGGGTCAAAAAGAAGATGTTCAATGGCAAATCAGATTCTCAGGAAATACAAGTGCAGATAAGCATCTGAAATAATGATAAATATAATAAGAAGAGATATGAAAATAGCCTTTTGCATTCTTTTTGCATGTATCACACTAACGAGCTTCTCCAGAAACACAACTGAACCAGGGTACAGTTTCCCGAAATCTGTCTGGCCTGAATCTTTCGGAAACCACAGGGCTGTTCTTGAAATTTCAAAACCAACAGAAGTAGCAGTGGTTGATATATTATGGCGACGACATGACCCTGCACCTGAAAAAAAGTGTTTTATAATCGTTGAAGCTTCAACCGGAGATACTGTTCCTAATATTTTTCGTTATGAGGTTANCAACGAACGATGNCGGCTTGCTTTTGGTCCGGTAAAAAAGAGCGGAACATATTATTTCTACTATTTGCCTTTTGAAGTACAGGAGGATTGGGGGTTTTATGCAAAAGACTATCTTAAACCTGAAAATTCACCTTCAGGGAAATGGGTAAACGGGAACAAATTGGGCAAAGCATCCGGTTTCGGAAGTTTTCCCGTTGCAAAACTTTCCGGATTTCAGTCCCGCACTGGTTTTGATTCATTTTATCCAATGGAATTGATCTCTCTTTCTTCTGAAAAAAAGGCTTTATTGGCAAAATTTAAAATCGATTACCTGTTGTTTCCGGAAGAGAGGACTTATCCAATACGGATGAAAGATGAAATTCCGTTCAGGTGGATACAAAGAGGTCCGGCCGGAATGTTTACAGGTGAAGCAATGAAGAATGAATATTA
>JGI20214J51088_10000414_pt1 | contig 30038 bp, 29 predicted proteins | sample WetSurMetagenome_FD_51088 | JGI IMG/M metagenome (IMG submission 51088) | reverse complement strand
ATAACCAGTAAAAATTCGTATTTATTCTCGTTGTGATCAATCTTGCAGGCATAGTGATCAAGCCCATTTGTCACAATAATATAAGGTACTTTGAATTCCATATTATAAACCACAATCTGATCAAATACCTTATCGTCAATTTTGACTTCCGGAGCTTTACATTCAACCAACATCACTGGTTCTCCCGCTCTGTTATGAATCAGAATGTCGGTCCTTCGTTTGAGTTTATTAAGTCTGAACATTACCTCAATTCCGATAAGACCAGGAGGATATTTACCTTCATTTATAAGGTATTGTACAAAGTTCTGCCGAACCCATTCCTCGGGAGTAAGCTTTACAAACTTTCTTCTTAAAGGATCGAGGATCATTTCGCTTCCCTCCTTCCCGGTGATTCTGAAGGAATATTGAGGCAGATTTAGCTGTTTCAAACTAGTACAGTATTTCTGGTCATCATTTAAATGAGGTCATTTCCCTGCAAATATATTCAGTTAATTTAAAAGTGCCTAGAGTTTGGAGTGCCTAGAGTGACTAAAGTACCTCAAGCCTCCTATACAGCGATTTTTTTTTTAACTTTAGGCACTTCAAACTTTAGCTCACTTTAAATACTTTTTTATGAAAACCAAAGAGGAAATTGTTAATAACTGGCTTCCGAGATATACAGGGAAAACGATCAGTACTTTCGGTAAATACTTCCTGCTCACTAATTATCTTTATTATGTTGAACTTTTTGCAAAGTGGAACAATGTGAAGGTTGAAGGCAGAGACAAAAACATGCCGAGTGCCACGGCAGATGGTATAACTATTATTAACTTCGGAATGGGAAGTCCAAATGCAGCAACTATTATGGATCTTCTGAGTGCGGTGAGTCCACATGCTGTACTGTTTCTAGGTAAATGCGGTGGACTAAAAAAGAAAAACACCCTTGGAGATCTGATACTTCCAATTGCTGCCATAAGAAGCGATGGGACATCGAACGACTATTTACCCAATGAAGTACCTGCACTTCCTGCATTTAAGTTACAAAGCGCTATCTCCGCCACGATAACCAGATATAACAGAGAATATTGGACCGGGACAGTTTATACAACAAACAGAAGAGTATGGGAATATGACGACAGGTTTAAAAAATATCTTGTTAAAACCCGTGCAATGGCAATTGACATGGAGACTGCAACTATTTTTACTGTTGGCTTTGCCAATGAGATCCCTACAGGGGCATTACTCCTGGTATCGGACCAACCAATGATTTCTACAGGTATTAAGACTGAAGCAAGCGATATCAAGGTAACAAATGACTTTGTTGAAATGCATCTGAGAATTGGGATCGATTCTCTTAGGGAAATCATAGATAATGGGGTATCAGTTAAACATCTAAAATTCTGATAATGGCCGTTACCTATGAGGAGATAATCTCAGATCTGAAAAACAGGATTTTTAAACCTGTATATTTCCTTGCCGGTGAGGAACCATATTATATTGACCTCATAACTGAATATATACAGGAAAAGGTTTTACCGGAAGCTGAAAAGGCTTTTAATCAGATCATTCTTTATGGAGATGATACAAATATAGCTTCAATAATAGATACAGCCCGAAGGTTTCCAATGATGGCCAGCCATCAGGTACTTATAATAAAAGAGGCTCAATCGCTGAAAAAACTTGATGATCTTGCTATTTACCTCGAGAAACCACTCCTCTCAACAATTCTTGTATTCAGCTATAAGTATAAAACTATTGACAAACGAACAAAGCTGTATAAATTACTCGAAAGTCATGGAGTATATTTTGAATCATCCCGGATACGCGATTATCTTATTCCGGCATGGATTGAAAGGTACCTGATGTTAAAGGGAATCAAAACTGATCCCAGTGCAAGTGCAATGTTAACCGAGTACCTAGGAACCGACCTTCATAAGATTGTTAATGAGCTCGATAAACTTATTATAACACTTCCAGCGGGAAAACCTTTTATTACCACTGCACTTATTGAGAAAAATATTGGCATAAGCAAGGACTATAATAATTTTGAATTACAGAAGGCAATAGGAGAAAAGAATATCTTAAAGGCCAATATGATAGTGCACTACTTTGCCAATAATCCTAAAGATAATCCTCTCACTCTGTCTATTGCCTCTCTTTTTGGTTATTTCAGCAAGCTTTTAACATTTCATTATTTAACTGACAAATCAAAAAACAACGTAGCTGCAGTACTTAAGATTAATCCGTTTTTCGTAAAGGATTATGAGAACTCTGCTTCAAAATACAATGTCTCAAAAACAGTCCAGATCATTAGTCTGCTTCGCACCTATGATATGAAATCGAAGGGATATTGTGACCCGGGCACTGATCCGGGTGATCTGCTGAAAGAGCTGGTTTTCAGGATACTGCATTGCTAAGAACTCACCCCTTAATCCCCTCTCTGCTTCGCAAAGAGGGGAAAACGGCTTGATACTCATTTTACTAACCCCCTCTTTGCGAAGCAGAGAGGGGGAAGGGGGTGAGTTTGTTTGAATTTGAAGGAGTTTGGGGAGAGGCAAAAGAATTAATTCATTTCCGGAGAATCAGGGAAATCAGCCCACATCCTGTACTTGTTTTTGAAGCTACGTAAAACTTTCTTCCAGATATCATCACCTCTGTTATTAAGAACTATATTGGAATTGACCTTTGCTATGACCCATGAGTTTTCTTTAAGCTCGCGTTCAAGTTGTCCTGCTGACCAGCCTGAATAACCAAGGAAGAATCTAATCTGCAACTGTGTTATTTTGCCTGTTTTAATCAGTTCCCTTATTGTGTCAATATCACCTCCCCAGAATATATTGCCTTCAACCGGAACACTTCCCGGGATTAAATCACCCAGGGAATGCAGATAATGAAGAGTATCAGGCGCAACAGGTCCGCCCATGCTGAGGTTTTCATCCCAGCTTTCAAAACCTTCGATAGCATTATTTACCTGAAGATCCAGTTTTTTATTCAGGATAAAACCAACCGATCCCTGAGGTGTATGATCTGTAAGATATACAATGCTCCGGTTAAAAAAAGTATCCGGCAGAAAGGGTTCGGAAATCAGTATCTTTCCCTTTTCCGGTATTTTATCTTCCGGCATGATTGCGAACAAGTCGAGTTCGGGTTGCATTTCTCCAGTTAACAATTTAAACTATTAATATTATGCAAAAATAATTAAGTAAAAACTTATCTTCAATTAAATATTATCATATTTTTACCCCAATTGTTAAATAATCGTATGCAAAGAAGTACTTTAAGTATAATCGGGAATAAAGTTGTTTTAAATATCCGTGAAAGGATGTGCGAAACAGCAGAGGAGATGCTGGCAAGTGACAAATTTCGTCTGGTACTTGATCATTGTCTTAATAACCTGAGATCCAAAAACTCAACCTTGCTTGAATTTTTCGGAGGTTGCACAGCTGATGAAGATTGCGTAAACGATCTGGTGAAGACACTTTCCCTTCTGGTAAAATATGAAAGTAATGTTGTTCCGCATATTTTTGAGAAGTCAAAGATATTTCTTAAAGACCTTGACAAACTGGCTGGTTTTGTGGAGCATCTTTATGACTACTGGCGCCATTTTGATCGGTTCATAATTAATGATTCTGAAGGGGACCGGCTTGATAAAAGACCTTACCGTACATTTAATGAAACAATAGAACAACTGACTCACCTTATAAGGACGGTTTACAGACATATTCAGGAAAATATCACGGGAAGTCATCCCTCTGTATACCGACAGGTTCCTGCCGGTGCCGAAATGGCAGTTATCTCATTGCCGAAAGATATTGCGTATAAGGGAGAAAAATATCAAAAACTAAACAGTGTACCAGTAATACGCCAGATGCTGATTTATCCTCCACTTGTGATTCAACAACCTATGAACAAGAGGACAGGACATTTCAAAAAGATTAATATTAACCCTGTCGACCTGGTCGATCTGAAAGCCAATGAATGGATCTGTTATCCGGCGAAAGTTGGTAAATTACTCATTATGGTTTACTTCCATATTGATTTTTTTGAACTTGGCTTTTCGATGTGTAATTTGTTTCAATTAGCCAGTGATTCTGATCTTGAAAGGAAACCTGATGCACTTTTTATTTATGGTGCGCCTGGCAATGCAATCGACGGTCTCGCACAATACTCAACTGTATTTTATGATGACGAGGAAAACGGAATATTCGTGGGAGCCATTCCAGACCGTCCGGAATTCGGATATTTTGGATATCTGAAGAAGATGATACTCACCCTTCATAACTCCATAGTGATGAAATTGGGGAACATGCCATTTCATGGTGCTATGGTGAAAATCATACTGCAGGGAGACAAGCAAGCCACTATACTTATGATGGGCGATACTGGTGCTGGTAAATCCGAAACTCTTGAGGCATTCAGGGTCCTGGCCGATAAGTATATTCGCGAGCTTACAATTATCGCCGACGATATGGGTTCAATTGAACTTGACAAGGATGGGTGCCCGATTGGTTATGGTACAGAGATCGGTGCCTTCTTACGTCTCGATGACCTGCAACCAGGATATGCTTTCGGACATCTCGACCGGTCAATTATTATGAATCCGAGTCAGGTCAATGCGCGAATTGTATTTCCGGTAACTAATTTTGAGACAGTTATTGCCGGACACAAAATCGATTATATTCTTTATGCAAACAATTATGAGGAGATTGATAATGAACATCCTGTAATTGAACAATTCACTTCTCCCGAATGGGCATTGGATATATTCAGCGAAGGTGCTGTTATGAGCAAGGGGACAACTACCACAAGCGGACTGGTTCATTCCTACTTTGCAAATATCTTTGGTCCGCCTGAATACAAGGCAGAGCATGATAAAATTGCCGCCAGGTATTTTGCTTCTTTCTTTAAAAATAAGGTTTTTGTAGGACAAATGAGAACCAGGTTAGGGATACAGGGGCATGAATCAACCGGACCAAAAGAAGCCGCAATGGCGCTGCTTAGAATAATAGGTGTGACGATTGAATAATATCCAGGATAGCTATATTATACACGTATAATATTTTGTAAGGACGTTGCATGCAACGTCCTTACAATTTCAATATTTCTCCGGTTCTGCCTCTTTCATTATTGCATAAACTGTATCGAAAACATCCTCAGCGCTAGGTTTGGAGAAATAGTCTCCGTCAGTTGTATAAGCCGGACGGTGTTCCTTGGCGGTGAGAGTCTTAGGGGGACTATCAAGATATTGCCAACCTCCATGTTTCTCGAGTACTTCCTGCATCATATATGCCGTAGTACCTCCTGGCAGATCTTCATCAAGAAACAAAACACGATTTGTCTTTTTCAGAGACTCCAGAATCGCCCCATTGAGATCAAATGGAATAAGAGTCTGAACATCAATTAATTCAACTGAAATATCATGCAGAGCCAATTGTTTAACAGCAACATCTGCAATTTTTACTGTTGACCCATAAGTAACTATTGTCAGATCTGTACCGGGGTTCATTATCTCGGCAATACCAAGCGGAAGACGGTATTCACCGATATTATCAGGCAGCTTTTCTTTCAGCCGGTAACCGTTGAGTGGTTCAATAACTATTGCAGGACTATTTCCTTCAAGCAGCGTATTATAAAAACCGGCTGCCCTTGTCATATCCCGAGGGGAACAAACATAAATGCCTCTCACAGAATTAATAAGCATGGCCATTGGCGATCCTGAATGCCAGATCCCTTCCAAACGATGTCCGCGGGTACTGATAATTAAAGGTGCAATCATACGGCCAGCAGTTCTGTAATGTGTGGTAGCAAGGTCATCACTCAGAATCTGCAGAGCATACATAAGGTAGTCGAAATATTGAATTTCGGCTATAGGTCTCATACCCCTGAGAGCAAGACCCAGACCCTGACCCAGAATTGTTGCCTCCCTGATACCTGTATCGGTTATACGCAGTTCCCCGAATTTTTTCTGTAATCCTTCAAGAGACTGGTTAACTCCCCCGATACCACCTGTATCCTCTCCAAAAGTGACTAACTTCGGATATTTTGAGAATAGCTTATCATAGTTGTCATGTAATACCTGGCGACCAGGCACCTCAGGAGAATCAGCAGAATAAACCGGGGAAATTGGTTTAACATTAAGTGCTGATGTTGGTGTTTCATTATAAAGGTATGAATCATAGCTTTGCACTGCATCTTTATAATTTCGTTGGAGCCATCCCTGCAATTCCTCATTCAGGTTATCAGATTTGATGCACGAACCACAAATATTTCTAAGGATCTTACGGGCCGTAACAAAATTATCTTTCCTGATAGGTGCCGGGACTTTCTGAAGTTCTTCAGTATAAGCATCTACAGATTCCTCTTTTACCTTGTCGGTACATTTGCATGAACGGTCATTAATGATCTTTACAAGTGCGTCACGTTCAATTTTTATGGGATTCTGAAATGATTCCCAACCTAATCTCCGCGATTCCTTTGCTTCTTCTTCAGCCTCAGTCACAAGTTTATCGAGTTCTTCACCGGTTGCAATTTCAGAGCTGATGATCCATTCCCTCATTCTTTTTATAGGGTCAAACTCTACTTCCCATCTCAATCGTTCTTCACTTTTATATCTTTCATGTGAGCCTGATGTGGAATGTCCCTGAGGCTGCGTCACTTCTTCAATATGAAATACCACAGGAGTATGCTGATCACGGCAAATGGCAATGCCTTCCTCATACAGTTTTATCAAGCCGGCATAATCCCATCCCTTTCCTTTGAAGATACGGATACCAGGTTTGTCTTTTTCCGTTTCAAAACCTTTCAGTATTTCTGATATACTTCCTTTTGTTGTCTGGTATTTCTTTGGTACTGAAATACCATAACCATCATCATAAACCGATACGGCCATAGGTACCTGAAGGACACCTGCAGCATTAATTGTTTCCCAGAAATAGCCTTCTGAAGTACTTGCATCGCCTATCGAACCGAATGCTACCTCGTTTCCTTTTGTGGAAAGAGTGTTATACTGATGCAAATCCTTGTTTTGCCTGAATAACTTCGAAGCATATGCAAGTCCAAGCAGACGAGGCATCTGTCCTGCTGTAGGAGAAATATCCGCGGAAGAGTTTTTTTGCTTTGTCAAATCGCGCCACGAGCCATCGGGATTTATATTGGGGACAGAAAAGTGGTTATTGAAAACTCTTCCTCCACTACCTGTATCAAACTGATTGTCTGTATTGCCATACAACTGATGAAAGAATTCCAGTGAATCATAGAGTCCCATTGCCATCATCCATGTCTGGTCTCTGTAATAGCCCGATCGCCAGTCTCCATTTCTGAACTGTTTGGCCAGAGCAATTTGTACTATCTCTTTTCCATCACCAAATATTCCAAATTTTGCCTTTCCAGTGAGAACTTCTCGTCGTCCTATTACACTAAGAAAGCGGCTTAGATTTGCCAACCTGAAATCTGCCAGGATACTTTCTTTATTCGATTTTTTTTCTGATTGATGGTTGTTTTGTTTCATTCCAACACTCNCTTTGGTTAAAAGATCTTCTGTTTGATGGTTGATTTGTTTCATCGGCAANAATAATTATAATAGTAGTTCCTAGTCTAGAAACAAATTAGTGCCAATCTTGTTTAAACAACCTGAAATAATTGGCTACTGAATATCCTGAGGGTTTGAAAGAAAACTCTTAAGTCGTTCTGAAGTCCATGTTTTAAAATTGCCATTTTCATCTGAATAGACCATAAACGCTTCAAATTCAGGATGAATACTGAGAAATTCTATTGCCTTAGCCTTTCCCATTACCAGGCAACCAGTTGCAACCCCGTCGGCCATTGCACATTCGTCGGCAATTATTGAAATGCTTAACAATGTATTTCTGGATATATAACCTGTTCGTGGATCAACATGATGAGAATATTTAACGCCATTTTCAATATAGTACTTCCTATAGTTTCCTGAAGTGGCAATTGCCTTATCTGATATCTTTATTATTGTCTCAAGCTCCTTACCCGGTGTACTGTTGTTATCCTCAGGTTTATCAATTCCTATTCTCCATAGGTTGCCTGCCCTGGTACCTTTAGCCCTTACTTCTCCACCTATTTCGACGAGATAGTTTTTAATTCCGAGAGTATCAAAAAAACGGCATACCACATCAACGGAGAATCCCTGTGCTATTGCATTAAAATCAAGACATATATGAGGATCAGATTTGATAAGCTTACCATTCACCAGCGAAACCTTGCTCATTCCTACAAGTTTCATAAGGCTGTCGCGTTTCGATTCAGTGAAACTTTTATGCGCATTTGGGCCAAATCCCCAGGCTTTTACTAGCGGACCAACAGTGGCATCAAATGCTCCGCCGGTCATCTGAGAAATTATTACTGACTTTCTGAACACCTCCGTAAAGTATGAATCTACAACTACCTCCTCATTACGGTTAACCTTCGATAAGATTGATGAATCTTTATATAATGACAATGACATATCAAAATCAGAAAGTAACTTATCGACTTTATGCTTTAGTTCCTGAGGATCAATATTCTTCTTATTATCGAATACTATACTGTAAGATGAGCCCTGAGCAAAGCCATTGAAATTTGTAAAGGCAGGTTTGTTTTCTTTACAGGAAAACTGTAAAATGAAAACTAATAATATTATTGGTAGTACAGGTTTTCTCATCTTAAGTTTTTTCTGCGAAAATAGATGAAATTTGCACTATTTTTGCTATGATAATGCTTAATCTTTTTTTATGACCAGATTAATAATTCTATTTTACTCTTTATTATTACCTGTCTCTTTTTCTTTGGCAGAAGAACCTGATTCTGTACTTTATTCAAATCATATTTTTGACCGGAGGATCAAAACAGTCGAGCTTTTCAGGGACGGATGGAACCTGTCCTATCCAGCAATAAAATTAAACAGTGATGAAAAGTTGGTCCTAAATTTTGATCTTTTGGCTGATCAGCCTGAATCATATTATTATACAATTATTCATTGCGATAAAGACTGGAATAAATCTGACATTTTCCCAAGCGATTTTATGAACGGATTTGCAGAAAATCCCATTGAGGATTATTCTAATTCTTTCAATACAACAGTAAAATACGTTCATTTTAAACTTATTTTCCCTAATGAGAGAATCAGTATTAAGATATCAGGAAATTATNTACTTAAGATATACCCAGCTGACAAACCTGATGAGCCTGCAATAACTCAGAGGTTCATTGTTACTGAAGATGCTGTAAAAATCAGTGTAACAGCTCACAGACCACAGATGACAAAAAATAACAATACTCATCAGCAGGTCGATTTTGTTGTCAATTACGCCGGTCAGAGTCTTAATGATCCATACAGGAATGTAAGTGCATTTATACTTCAGAATGGCAGGTGGGACAATGCCAGGAGAAATCTTAAGCCCGATTTCTTTGGAGACAATGAACTTAAATACAATTCATTATCTGATAAGAATATATTCATGGGAGGAAATGAATTCCGCTATTTTGATATAAAAAGTATAAGGTATCAGACTGAGTATGTAAAGAGGATTGACTATCTGTTCCCGAACTATAATATTTATCTCCAGCCTTCAGAAAACAGGGAGAACAAACCATATTTTTACTGGCAGGATTTTAACGGGAAATATTATATTGCTTTCCAGGAAGGCCATAAACCTGATATTGAGGCAGATTATGTGAATGTCTATTTTACACTTCCATCGGATCAGGAGATTAAGGGAGGCAAGATGTATGTATCTGGTGGTCTTAATAACTGGACCTTCGATAAGAATAATCTCATGATATACAATCCGGTTAATAAAGCATACGAGTGCAATATGCTCCTGAAACAGGGGTGGTATAATTATGAATATGTATTTCTTAAAAATGGTGAAAAAAATGGTACAGCCTCCTTATTTGAAGGGAGTCATTATGAAACCGAAAATGATTATGTCGTTCTCATTTATTACAGGAATCCACGGGACCGATATGACAGGGTTATCGGCACAGCTATCGCAAATACACTTAATAAACTGACTAATTAGCCAATGTATTTCAACGCCAACTACTTCCTGTTTACTTCTTAATTATTTTTAAATCCATTAACCGGAAATTCCGCACCGATAGCTATCGGGAGCTATCGGAACGCAAAGGTCGAATACCCAAGTTCGCAAAGAAATCTATTCTATTTCACATCCAAGTCCCTAAATCTCCTGGTCCCTTAGTCACTTAGTCTCCCATTCCCCCATTCATATATTCCATTACGCCGTTGAGCCATTGAGCCATTGTGCCATTGTGCCTTTAGACATGTTTATCCACTCCATATTGCATATAGATCGTATGCTTCAGAGTTTTCAGAATTTCGGTCATATACTCTTCGACAGCCTTTACAGAACCCGGAAGGGTATAAATCAACGACTTGCCGGTGATACCTGCAACGCCTCTGCTTAAAAGTGCATTAGGCTTTTCTGACCCGTATTTGATCCTGATAAATTCCATCACTCCGGGCATTTCTTTTGACAGGAGAGGGGTAACCGTCTCAACTGTAATATCTCTAGGTCCAATGCCTGTTCCTCCGGTGGTCACTATGATATTGAACTCATTGGCTGCACTTATCAGTATATCTTTAAGGATATCCNTGTCATCCGGGATAAGCATAAATTTAAGATTATACTGCAAGCCTGATACCATAAAAAAATCTGAGATCATTTCACCGACCTTTGGACCACTGAGATCCTCATAATCTCCCTTATAAGCCCTGTCGCTTAGAGTAATTACCAGTATTTCAAATTTCTGAGGAAGGTTCATTTTTTTGATTTTTCCGTGAGATTGATATTATCAATTACCATTTTTTTATCGACTGCCTTACACATATCATAAACTGTAAGCAAAGCTGCGCTTACAGNCGTCAAAGCTTCCATTTCCACACCAGTTTTTCCTGAACATCTGACCTCACTCATCACTTTAACCCCGGTTGAATCGACAAATGCATCTACTTTTACATTTTCAAGAACAATATTATGGCATAAAGGTATCAGATCAGAAGTTTTTTTGGCAGCTGAGATACCTGCTAGTTGAGAAATTGTAAGAACATCACCTTTCTTAAGAAGATTTTCTTTAATAAGTCTGATCGTCGCAGGAGCAAGAAGGATATGCCCTGTCGCCTTTGCTATTCTGAGCTGGTTCTCTTTATCACCTATGTCAACCATAACAGCATTTCCTTTTTCGTCAGTATGTGTCAGCTTTTTCATATTCCGTTAACCTCCTATATTGTAAAATGTACCTGTTTCATTAATTGATCCGCATTGAGGCTTAAATTCTGCAGCAAGCTTTAATGCACTTTCGAAACCTGTTTTTTTAATATCAAATTCTATATTGCTGAAGAGACAGGGTTTGAGTTTACCATTGGATGTAAGACGTAATCTGTTGCATTTTTCGCAGTCTCCTCCTGTTCCTCCTTCAACAACAGAAAAATGTCCGTTCAACAAGTCCATTTGTCGTATATATCTTATTTCCAAATTATTCTTTTTGCAGAATTTCGTGACCTCTCTTGCCTCTTTCTCTTCACTTGTATCTCTTATTACNCAGTTGATTTTAACAGGTATAAGTCCGGCGTCTTTTGCGGCAGTAATACCCTCAAATACATCATTTAAATTTCCGTAACGGGTTATGGCTCTGAATTTTTCAGGATCCACTGTGTCGAGGCTTATATTAACTCTTTGAAGGCCGGCTATTTTCAGTTCATGTGCGTATCGGTTCAGCAAAGTTCCATTGGTTGTCATCGAAAAGTCTTCAATACCCTTTATTTCAGAGATCATTCTTATTAGTGTTGTGATTTCCTTTCTGACAAGCGGTTCTCCCCCGGTTATTCTTACTTTTTTTATCCCTTTTTCCACAGCAACACGTGTAAATCCCGCTATCTCGTCAAATGACAATATTTCATTATGAGGGAAAAGTATTATACCTTCTTCTGGCATGCAATATGTGCATCGTAAGTTACACCTGTCTGTAACAGATATTCGCAAATAATCCAGTTTCCTGTTAAATCTGTCGAACATTTACAATTTCTCCTTTCATCAAAGTTTTTGTCCCCGGTTTCAAGCTCACCAGTCCATCCAAACCAGAAAGTGCTGTTAAATGTGCTGAGCCATGGAATTCAACCGGAATAACTTCCATCTCCTTATTAAAAATTATGGGAATGATACCTAATCTGTCGGAAGACTTTCTTTCATATTTCACAGCCATAGGCAACACATATTCAACAGGTTTCCAATCATAGCACATCATCCTGCTTATCAAAGGCCTTATCAGAAGTTCGAATTGTATAAATGAAGAAACCGGATTACCTGGAAGACCAAAAACAATAGATTTNGAATGAACACCGAAAGTGGTGGGTTTTCCTGGTTGTACATTTACCCGGTCGAAAAGGATTTTTACACCGGCATTCTTCAGAACTGATGGCACAAAGTCAAAATCTCCCATTGAAACTCCGCCGGTGATTATTACTAAATCACTATTCTGAATTGCTCTTTCTACAATTTCAAGAGTAACAGCTTCATTGTCAGAGGCAATCCCATAATCAATCGGAACACCTCCTGCCCTGCTAACCTGAGCAATCAACTGATATCCATTACTATTTCGGATCTGTGAAATTCCCGGTTTTTCAGAAGGGTTAACCAATTCATTCCCTGTACTTATTATACCCACGACCGGCCTCTTTTTTACACGTATGTTTGAATGACCTACAGATGCCATCACAGCTATGTCCTGAGGTTGAATATAACTGGTCTTTTTCAGTACAATGTCGCCAATCTTCACATCTTCACCTTTATAAGAGATATTGAGTTTTGGTTCTTTCCCGGTAAATATAATCCTGCTATTTGGGAGCTTCTCAGATTCCTCAACCATAAAAACAATATCGCAATCTAATGGCACCATTGCTCCGGTCATTATTTTTGAACATTGGTTCTTACCCACCTTCTTTAATGGTTGGTTTCCTGCAGCAATGATCTCTATAACTTCCAGATCATTATTCAAGTCGCTTTTGTGACAGGCATAGCCATCAACTGCAGACCGGTTAAACGGGGGCATATTCACATCGCTTGATATATCTTCATCAAGAATACGTCCACATGACTCATTAAATGCAATTGTTTCCGAACCAGTCTCAAATACCGATTGCATTACAATTTTATAAGCTTCATCAAATTCTATCATGGCACTTTATTTCATTGCTGTTAATTTCAATCAAATAAACCATCTCTTTTATCTTTTGTCTTTAAACTGCGCTGCCTAAAATTACTATCGCTTTCGAAGGGAAACTTATCCATACCTCTTTTCCTTCTTTGAGTCGCAGGTTTCCCATTTCAGATACAGACATATTTGTATAAAACAAATCACCCGCTTCAACTATTGCTTCAATACCATATTCCGAAGGTATCAGTTCAATTATTTTTCCTTTAAACACATTAAGATCTTCTTCAGAAGGAAATTCATTCGATAAAACAATAGAATCATTCTTTATCAGCAAGAGATATTTTTTGGCTTGCTCTCCACTATTTACGGGTTCTGTATGATTTAATTTGAATTTTACATTATTTTCCGTGATCCCAAAAGCTAAACCATTTTTACCAGATATTTTAACCCTGAAGAAATTCCTTATTCCGGCGTATCTGGCAACAAACCGGTTAGATGGATTATTGAAAACTTCATTAATGGAGCCCTCCTGGATTATTTTCCCATTATGAATAACACCTACTCTTTTTGCGAGACTTATGGCATCGCCATAGTCGTGAGTTACATGTATAATTGTCTGACCGTTTTTATTCAGATTCCGTAACAACCGTTTAAGATCGTCTTTCAATGAAGTATCAAGTGAAGAGAGTGGTTCGTCGAGAAGCAGAAGCCTCGGAGAAGTTATAAGTGTCCGTGCGATGGCAACTCTCTGTAATTCACCGCCAGAGAGCTTTTGAGTGTTACGGGCAAGTATATGACTGATATTCATCGACACTGCAATCTTTTCAACCTTGTCCACAATTCTTTTCTTGTCTTCTTTTCTGGCTTTAAGAGGGTAGGCTATATTTCCAAAGACTGTCATATGAGGAAAAACAGCATAATCCTGAAAAACGATTCCAACCTTTCTGTCCTGAATCCTTTGCAGGGTGATATCCTTTTCGTCCAGTATTATTTTACCCGAGTCGGGATGTTCCAACCCGGCAATCATTTCCAAAAGCTGTGTTTTACCCGAACCCGATCGTCCCAGCAAGACATAATACTCTCCGTCCGATATTTCAATATTAATATCGGTAAGGGCAAAATCGCCGAGTCGCCGGTTTATATNAATCAGTCTGAGCATCAGCGTTTATATTTTTCTCTTTTCTTTTTAAAGATAACAGTCTAAGTGCAATTAGAAAGATCAAAGCAACCAGAATAAAGAGAACTGAGGCAGGCCTTGCATAATTAAGACCATACGAACTAAACCGTTCATAAATAAGAACAGGAGCAACCATTGGATGGTAAGCAATTATTACCACCGCTCCAAATTCGCTCATTCCCCTGGCAAACATCATTACAAATCCGGTTGTAATGCTCCTCCATGCCAGGGGAAGTGAAATAGAAAAAAAAACTTTTGTATGACTGGCTCCCAGATTAAGAGCTGCCTTTTCAAGCCTTTCAGGAACTGCAGTGAAGCCATCTCTTGCCGCATTAATAAGGAAGGGTAAACTGACAAACGCCATTGCAAGAGCAATTCCGGAGGGATGATTAACCAGGTTGAGGCCGAAAAGAGAAGCTGTTTTACCCAGGAACCCATCGCGTGAAATAAAACCTAGCAAAGCTATCCCGGCAGCCGTATGTGGAAGTACAATTGGCAGATCAATGATTCCCTGGATAACATTCTTTAAAGGAAATGTTCTTCGTGCAAGAAGCCAGGAAAGGGGAATGGCTCCGAACGAAAATATGAGTGTTGCAGTAAAAGAGACCCAGAGAGTGAGCCATACACTCTGATGAACTTCTTTATCTTTCACAGTTTCAAGAAACTGAGCTCCCCCGGTATGAATGAACATTCCCACAAGCGGGGCAAGTATAAATAGCAGCACCAGCGATGAGAGAATCATGATAATCCAGGTGAATATGCTGTTCCTGCTCATCTAAAAATTATTATTATTTTGATTGACCAAAATATTTCAACAGTTTAGCCGGCAACCTGATTAAGGGCTCAGCCATGAACGGCACCAATGGTTCCTGACCGCACCTTCTGATGATATTCAATCCTTCAGTGCTTAACATGAAATCCACGAAATTAATCGCTTCTTCCTTTTGAGGCGCCCCATCAAGTATTGTTATACTATAATTTATAAAATCTCCGGTGACTTTCATTTTGGTTCCCGGTTTGCTTCCGGCAACATCNGTACTCACCAACGAATAAATATTGTTCATTAAAGGATCTGAAAGGTTAATCTCTTTTGGAAGACTTATATACTTGAAACTGTGTTGNATTGCAACTGACTTATACTGAAACATATAATCAATAGCATTTGATTCAAGAAGAGCAACTAGGTCAACCTCTTTTGGTCGCATATATTCCCGGTTTTTGGATTCCATTTTTTCTGACAAACCGCGCTTACTGTAATACTTTTCAGCCAACTTGAACGAAAAGACAGTTCTGTAACCACATGGATCAGAATCGGGATCTGATCTTGAATAGATTACATCTTTNCTTTGAAGAACATCAATCCAGTTTTCAGCATTGATTTCATTTGAATATTTTGATTTTTCACCATATGCNATTACAATNTCATTGGTTGCNAACCTGATACTCCAACTTGCATAACCGGGAATAAGAAGTTCATTTATTACAAAATAATCGGAAGAGGCTATAATATCACATGGTTTTTTCAGCTCCGTTACTTTTCTTGCACAAACAAGACTTCCGGCAGATTCGAGATATATTTTAGTCTTAGGATTTTTTTTCTCATAAGCCTGAACTATAAGCTTTAAGGGTACAGAAAGTGAGCCGGCATGAAATATAATTATCTCTTTTTTATCCGTTTCGTTTTGACCTGATGTGCAGGGTGGACGGATTAAGCTTGCTAATATCAGAATAATAAGAATTCTCATAGATCGTACTTAAAGTTCTAGTGTCAACCATTGAGCGCCTTTGTGGTACAATTTGATCTTTTTAAACCTCGAAGTATCACAAAGTATTCCGATAGCTATCAGGATACAAAGTGCACAAAGGGTAATGATTATATTTAATGTCCGTGTGATATAAAAAGACAATTGCAAATTTAAGCCTTTTTTTCAGCTATGCCCAATAGTGTAGTAATTGTCTTCCAGTTTCTTGCAGTTCCGGTAACTTTCATTTTCTTTTCAAAAAAGTTAGTATAGATTTTAGTCTTTCCAAACCCGTTCGGACAATATGTATAAATTTCCCTGCCAATGATTTTAAATTTATCAGGCGGGTAATCAACATCATCAACTTTCCGAAGCTGATCATCTGATGGTTCATCATGAAGAAAGATCACAGCCATCTTCGACGGGTCAAAATCGGGTTCTTTAAGGAATGGATTGGAAGCAAATAATTCACCTAATTCCTTCCTTGTTCTAATCATAANCGGGATTATATAATTGAATCTTTTCTGGATTGCCAGTTCTATTTTTGAAGTAAGATCAGAAGGAGGTATATCTCCTATTTCACTGAAAACTACATTCCCACTCTGAATAAATGTCTCAGCATCCTTTAACCCTGTCTTTATGAATAATTCTGAAAGATCGGTCATTTTAATTGTGTTATGACCCGTCATGTTAACACCACGGAGAAAGGAAAGATAAGTTTCCATTTTCATTTACTATGGGAATCACTGATAGTTCTTAACTACCTCTATTACTTCCGGTAAATCCATACCAATTTTTTTCAGGAATTCGATCATTGGGACTCCATTTTTATTCCAGCCCCGGCGTTTATATACAGCATCCCTGAGGGATTCGTACTGATCTTCGCGGTATTTCCGGAGGATTTTCATCTTTTCCTCTGTTGTTTTGCCTATGGGATCGAATCCTATTTTTTCCTTCAACTGTTTATCGTACCGTTCCGACCTCGACTCATATTCCTCTTTAGTGACCGGACCGGCAGCACGGAAAGGTTGGTTGTCATCAACACGTTTACCATAACCCCGTCGGAGGTTAAAAACCCTTTGGAAATTATACACCCGTTCCGAATCCTCCACTAATCTCTTCTTGTCAAAGTCCCTGCCCGTAACTGCCTTATAAATAGTAATATAATTGTCAACATGCTCGGGAACCTTTGCAGGTTCATCAGACTGAGCATTGGTTTCGGGTTCAACATCGTTCCAGGGAAGTTTGCATAGCCCTACAAGTCCGAACCAGGTCCTGAACATAGGAAAATAATGTAGCGCTTCAGCCTTATTTTCGAATGTAGGTATCTGATTATTGACCATATCCATGAATATAAGCCAAGCCTCATCGTGTTGGGGACCTTTATTAGTTAAAGCGAAACCGCCCTGTTGAGCCAGCGATTCTTTGGGCATATACTGTGAGTATTCCAGGCCCTTATTTTCCATTCCTATATCATTCAGAAATGCAGCATCTCCCCAACCATTTCTTATAAAGAGTTCTTTCATTTTACGAACACCTGTTCCGGCAATTTTTCCAAATCCTTCCCCTCGGGCAAGCTGGTGAAGCATCTCCAGCGCATCCACTGAACTCCCAAAATTAAGATCAAGTCCACCGGTTCTCTCTTTGTTGAGAATACCATTCTGATAACACTCCATAATAAAGGCAGTCAGAGTGCTCCAGGTTATGGTACATATTCCATACGTATCGCAATAAAAGTTGGTCTCAATTATATATCCCGGATCAAATATTCCACAATTTGCACCAAGACCAGCAGCATTTTCATATTCAGGTCCGTCAACAATCACTTTTTTGCCTTTATATGGGCCGGTTTTTACAATATAATCATCAATACCTTTGCTGCACGACATATTACAGCCAATCCAGCAGCCATCAGGTATATTCTGCGTGAAGTTTCTTTTCCAGACTGATGAATCGATTTTAAAAGCATCAGNATGACTACCAAACTTGTAGTTCATAACAGGAAGCAGATCATGGTCATTCATTATCTCCATAAGGTGAGCTGTTCCAATCTCTCTCATCTGACATTGTTTTGCGTCAAGGTCTCTCATTTCGCGGTTGAATCTCTTTCCCCGCTCCATAATTGCTTCCAGATCTACAACATTGTTCAGGTTTCCTTTTACCCCTGGTATTTTACAAACCAGAGCCTTTATTCTCTTATCACGAAACACCGTTCCAATGCCACCTCTTCCGGCTTGTTTCAACCTGACCTTTTTGCGCCTGGAATCGTAAAAACTGAAGTTCAGCATACCGATCAGTGAATGCTGGGCTGCTGTTCCGGTTGAAACCACTCCAATATTTTTTTTCTCAGAATCATTATCGGCAAATATTTCAGTTAATTGTTCGACAAGCATGTGACTGTCAGTCGCTTCATCGGGTGCTTCAAAGATCTCAACCTTATGGTTTATTCCATCAATAAAAACGATAACATCTTTGGTTGCCTTTCCCTGTAATTCCAGTGCATCGAAGCCTGAGAATTTAAGAAATGGTCCGAAAAATCCACCTACATTACTATCCATTACAGAGTCTGTCTGAGGCGAAATGCTAACAACCAATGACTTTCCGGTTCCGGAGTATTGAGTTATGCCACCAAGAGGTCCTGAAGAAATGATGATTTCGTTCTCAGGATCGTTCCATTTTGTTTCCGGTTTGGTAGCATTCCAGAGGAGCCTGAGGCCATAACCTTTTCCACCAATGAATTTTTCTTTCATCGCAAGAGGAACGTCCCTCTCTTTTATTTCGGTTGTTCCCACATTGATGTACAAAACCTTATCAGTATACCCTTTGCTAAGAGGAGTCCAGGTATATTCCCAGCCTCTTAAAAGTTTATGCTGAGCTTTTATAGACTCTATATCCATAAATAATAGTATTTGAGGCCCATATATCTGATATTAACTGAACAAAATTAGAAAAATTCTATCTGATTAAGTATGATATTGATCAGTATGTTATCAAAGCCTATTTGTAAAAATATTAAAAGGTTCTTATCTTTCGCTAAGATTATTTAAACATGAGATACTGAACCTGGTCAATAATGAAACTTGCTGAAATCAGAGCCCATCTTTCAAAATTCAGGGTCGGAATTGCAGGAGCCGGTGGCCTTGGCTCAAATTGTGCTGTTGCTTTGGCGAGAAGCGGAGTTGGTACTCTTGTTATAGCCGATTTTGACGTTGTTGAAGAGGCAAATCTTAACAGGCAATACTATTTCACCGATCAGATCGGTATGAGCAAAACGATTGCCCTGAAAGAAAACATCTGGTGTATTAACCCCGGCACTACTATTATTATAAAGCAGGAGAAACTTGATAAAGGAAATATTGTTCAGATTTTTTCGGGTTGCAATATTATAGTTGAAGCGTTCGACAGCTCATCAATGAAGGAAATGCTGATAGAAACAGTACAGACAAAAATGCCGGGTATTCCTATTATTGTGGGTTCGGGAATGGCAGGGTGGGGAAAGACCAATGATCTGAGATACAGAAAAATAGATGATACACTTTATGTTTGCGGTGATGAGTCCACTGAGGTTACTGATAACCTTCCACCNCTGGCTCCCCGTGTTGCAATTGTGGCAAATATGCAGGCAAATGTAGTTATTGAACTCCTGATGAATAATAATTANCAATAATCTATGACAATGAAGATATTACTTAATAACAGATCAGAAGAATTGGAGGGAGAGTCGATAAGTGTGAGTGATATGTTGGTGCAAAAGAAGTTTTCATACAAAATGAGAATAATAAAGATAAATGGAACTTTAATATCTAAAGATAAATATGATACTACTAATATTAATGATGGAGATGATGTGCAGATGCTTTATCTAATGAGCGGGGGATGAAAAAAAAATTGTAGGTTTGTACTATGGTTATCAGGTATAATTTAAAAGATAAAATTCCTCCAATACTCAGGAATAAATATGTCCTGACTATTATTATTTTCATAATCTGGGTTACACTGCTAGACTCTAACAATCTAATCACCAGATATAAAGAGATGAGCGAGTTGCGCAAGCTTAAAATAGACAGAGAGTATTATATCAAACGTATCGAGGAAGACAAGCAGAAGCTTCATGAATTAAAGACCGACAACCATAACCTTGAAAAATTTGCCAGGGAACAATATCATATGAAAAAACCAGATGAGGATCTATATTTGATACTCACTCCTTCGGAAGACAGGAAAATTACCAGAAAAAATAAGTAGCGTTTCTATTTATTTTTGATTGAAATCCCATAAACAAGTCATTTAATGCACATTTTTGCCCCCTTTAGGGGGGTTGGGGGGCAAATAACTGAAGAAATTATGACATTTTCTCCAGCATCCTGTAATATTGCAGAAGATCGAGAGGCGCTGATGATTTCAGAATAACACCACGCAATTTCAACAATTCTGAGGCAGCTATATCAACAGGTTTCTTCCTGAAGAATTCTGCATGGGTATGATTAAGANACTTAACTACTTTGAACATATTGAACCATTCAAAAAAACGTTTTCTGAATGATAGTAATCCTGAAGTATTGCTTTTTACTTCTGTCATTTTTTCCCCCCAGTCATCTTCATCCAGGAACATCTGAAGACTATTTGGAAGCCGATAGTACAGATCTGCTAATTTGTCGAATGGGCATTCAAAAATAGTATCAACAAGTTTTATAAATGAGGCCAGCTCTTGAAAAGCCCGAATATTATACGTCATCAGAGTTGGGCTTTTCTCTTCATTTAGTCGTCCAATTGATACTCCTGTACCGAATGGCACTCTGGCAGACGCCCTTGGTGATGGATAAACTGCTGTTGAATTAAGATAGAAATAACCTCCTGCCGGAATCAGTTTNTGAATAAAATAAAAGTCTTCTCCTGCCTGCTTCCTGTTCATTCCTCCGGCCTTTACATAAGCAATCGCCTTAACTGCTGTAGCTGATCCAACGGTATGAAAAACATTTGGAAAACCTGAGTAAGCCAGACCCTGATAATAATAACGCATATGCAACTCATAGAGTGTAATATATTTATAATTAACGTCTGGGTGATCAGTACCGGAAAGTGGATGTTCAAAATAAATTGAACATGCTGAATGGTCACTTTTTTTCAGAAGTTCATTGGTAACTGCAATAAAATAATTTTCTTTTACTGTACAGTCAGCATCAAGATTAAGGATAACTCCATCTGGCCGGTCAATCGCATTGAAGCGATATACTGCTTCATCCATACCTGTTTTACGTGCAAGTCCTACTCCCCAGCCTTTTATGGATGGGTGTTCTGCAATAAAAGCAAAAAGCCGGAAGAAACTTGTTTTATTTTCTCTCTTCCAGCTCTCAACATTGTTCAGAGTTTTTATATTATTCACCAAACTCTCAGACGGAGCATGATCGGGTGCATTTATAACTATTACTACCTCTACTCTGCACCCGGGTTCACTGCATCTTACTAATGAGTTGAGTAGTTTGTCTATTCCCGGTTCGTTATATGCAGGTACAACTACAATTATTCCTGTATCTCTGTCAGGTGCCTCCGTAATTCTATTAGGGAACAGTGTCCTTTTTTCAAGATAGGCTGAGGCAAAACCCATTATATTACTTTTTCTCTGTCTTGTACTTTTTATTTATTGCATCAAGTACATTTTGTGTTATATCAAGTGCGTTATCACTATATAGAACAACGCTACCAAAACTTTTTCCAAGTATGTACTGATAGTTATATTCTGATCTGTTGTCTTCGAGGAATTTTGTAATATATTCAAGGATCTGGCGATTCATAACCTGTTCTTCTTCTACAAGGTTCGATTGCAACTTGTCGCGAAGCCCCACCAGTTCCTGTTGCTGCTGACCAAGTGATTGCTCAATTTGTGCTGCAGTAGCCCTGGTAATAAGGCCTTTATTAGCTTTGTCCTGGTAATCCTTTACATCTTTCTGATACTGATTTCCTTTTGAATTAAGTTCAGCTTCTGCACTTTTTTGTTTAGACATCAAATCGTTCCTTCTGTCTAAAAACATGTCAAACTTAAAAATGACTGTATCGATATTTATATAAGCAATACCTTTAGCAGGAGATCCTGCGATATTGGCTGTTGTAACGCTTTTCTTTGTTTTTGAATTTCCTGAAAAATGCAGAAAATAAAGGACTGCAACAGCTAAAAACAGTACTACGTACAGAATTACAGAAAGTTTCTTCATGTCAAATTATATTTTTTGTTAAACATTAGTCAGGCGCAAATATAAACAAATTAATAAATGTGAATAACTTACACGTAAAATTTTAAACTTGTTTTTATCTAATAAGGCATGATGGCTCAAAGGCGCAACGGCGCAACGGTAAGAATAATGATGTAAGAAAATAATCGATTAAGACATACTATTAATGGATTTGCCCTTGAGCCGTTGTACCGCTGTGGCGTTGTGCCGCTGTGCCGTTGTGCCGCTGTGCCTTTGAGCCGTTAAATAGTTAAAATTCGGGGCAAGGGATAGCTCTGATTCTCTTTTTCAGCTGGCCTATCGACAAGTTATTGAATTCATAAACGATAGATATTTCATGGGCTCCACCTGTTGATCCAATCAGGTTGGAGATTGTGAAGTCATAACTGTATCCAATATGCAATTGACTGGTCTTTATTCCTATAAGTCCAATAATTGCATCCCCGGCCTGAGACGTAACAAATGGTATTCCCCTGTACCATAATCCAAAAATGAGAGGGTCTTTATAATAATAGAGACCAAGATCTGACTGATAAAACTTACCCTGCTTCTGAAAGTTTACAGCAATTGAAAGAACATCCTGAATCTTCTGCCTTAATCGGGTCTTTTTCAGGATCTGGGTACCTCCATAAAAATTAAATTTTATTGGCACAGTTGCATCATTCCCATAAAAAGATGTTTTAGGTGTCAGCAGATGATCGAGTGTAATTCCGGCCCACGATCTTTCATTATAAGCAAGTGCTGAAGTAGCAAAATCCACATCAGCTACATTGTCAAAAGGAGGGGGTGTTACAGACGGTGATGTTCCGCTGCCTGTTATCTGGCTGTTAAAGACCAGTTTGCCAATATCAAGTCCAAGATAATAAAATTTAAAATTAACGCCAGGTCTGATATGCCAGCGTTTGTTTATATTAAAATCGTAAGAATAGAGAAGTCCAATATTAGTTGTGCTAAGGTTTCCTGATCCAGCAACATCGTAAGTTGCAAGCACACCTATACCTGAATTGAAGTTTGAGAGAGCTTTGTCGAAGGATATGCAATAAGTATTAAACACACCAGGTACTGAAGGCCACTGATTTCTGTAGTTCAAACTAAATCTATACTGTGATGTTGCACCTGCAAAGGATGGTGAAAGGTATAAAGCATTAGCATAAAACTGGGAGAATGTAGGGTCCTGACCATAACTATCTGTAATAATGATGAATAACAGTACTAATAAATATATGATCCGCTTCACCAAAATCGAGCCCATTTATGTTTATAATGACGAAATTAGTCAAATGAAATTTAAATCTCACATGATTTAACGAATTTTCTCTCTAAAAGATTCGTCTTCCCCTAACTATTTCATTTAAGAGCAGAGAAATTTAGATGAATGACCAAGATTATATGATGAAATGTATACCAATTTATTACAGAAGAATTATACTTTCTTTCAGTTTTTCAGAATAGTCACATCTCCCATTTTTATAAATGGCTCACCATTCCTGAATTTGCCACGAACTTTCCATATATATACTCCCGGATCGCATAATTGACCCTTATTATAACCGTCCCAGCCTATATTTATGTCGTTGGTTTCAAAAATCACAATTCCAAGTTTACTGAAAATTTTAAGCTGATAATCCGATACTCCTGTAAAAGAAGGGTGAAATACCTGTGCACCTTCATCACTCTTTGATGAATAATACCCACCTGACGGTCCTTGTGAATTGGGAATAATAGCATTCGGGAATTCAATGTAATACTTTGAATCCGAAAATGCATTAATAACAGTCAGAGAATCGGAACAACCCCAATCTGAAATTGCAACAAGGCTTACATTGTATTTTGCATATTTTGAATAAATGTGCACAGGCTCAAATGATTCTGAAGCAACTCCATCCCCAAATTTCCACCTGAACTGAACGGCATTTGTTGAATAATTCAAAAAACGTATCTCATCGTTGGGAACAACAGCTTTTGCCGGAGAAACTTCAAAATGTGCCTGCGGACGAGGATGTACAATAACTGTGGCAACAGAAGATGATTGTTTGCCGTCGTCATAATAAACATTTAAGACTACTTTATATTCACCTGCAAGATCAAATATCCATTCCGGATCTCTTTTGTCTGAATAACCCCCGTCACCAAATGTCCATCTGCATGAATCGTATGAAGTTGATCTATTATGAAATCTTACTTTCAGAGGAGCACAACCGACTGATGCATTCGGGTCAATAAGTAATTCATCAGGTATATATTTACTCTTTAGTTTTTGATTGGTTGCAGCAGTATCATTAAAGAGTCCTTTTTTTCCTATTGATTTATTAATGCTAGTTGGCAGAAGAACACTGTCTCTGTTTGTATATGGTATCTTTGTAGGTTTAATACCCTCTTTATCACTAAGATGTGAAATGGAAACATTACTGTTTTTAATACTCAGGGTATTATCTGAAATAACCTGAGCTTTCCTGTCAGGTTGTTGAACAGGAATTTTAAAATAATTGAGAGAATCTGTTTTAAACGTTTCTTCTTTAATCGGAGAATTATTCAGATGATGAGTGTTTTCATAACTTGAAAGAAGGAGTAAGCCGGTGATACCTGAAATTATTATTCCCCCCAGGTAATATATGTTAAATCTGGACGCATTGAAACGCAGGAATTCCTTTCGGGCTAACCGACGCATAAGGTCCGATTTGACTGATGCGTCAGGAATAACTTCAGCCTTTCCAAGTTTTCTGCTGAATAAATCCCTCAGGCCAATATTTTCTTTCTCTTTTTTCACTTATTTTTTAATCTTCTCTTCTTATATTTCAATCACTCTCTGAATAAATGCTTTTCAATTTACCAAGCTTTTCCAGTTTATCGCGTATCACAGCTTTTGCCCTGCTATACTGCGATTTTGAAGTATTTGTGTCAATACCGAGCATCTCGGCAATTTCTTTGTGTTTATAACCTTCAACAGCATAAAGGTTAAATACCATCCTGTACCCGGCGGGTAACTCATTCAGTACCTTAAATAATTCATCAGAAGTAAAGAAATCTTCCTCAAAACTTGTTGTACCTGCTTCGACAGATATATAATCTTCGATGTCGATATGATACCTGTACTTTAAGTTTTTATGGTACTGAGTTATCGCCGTGTTCACTGCAACTTTTCTTAACCAACCTATGAAAGAACCAGATCCAGAATATTCTTTTATATTAAAAAATATCTTTAAAAAACTATCTTGCAAAATATCCTCAGCTTCAGCTTTATCTGTTGCATACCTGAGACAAACACCCAGCAGAAGACGCGAATACCTATCGTATAGAATCTGTTGCGCTTTTCTGTCATGCTTAGCACACAACTTTATTATTTGCTGGTCGCTCATCATAAACTGAGGACAATTCTAAGACCTTCCAAAAAAATAAAAGGTTGCATAATAAGAAAAAGTTTATTTAAAATTATCGAAAGCATGCTTTTTTCATGTTTTATGAATGACAAAGGTCATTAAAAAATAATTTCTGATCTGTTTTATTAGCATTTTAATATAATCAAGCAGAAATTTAGTTCTTATACGATATAAAATCAAAATATGTTCAACAAAATTATTGCAGCAATATTGCCCTATTTTCCGAAGAAATTTATCTGGATCTTTTCAAAGTCCTATATTTCCGGAGAAACTCTTGATGACGCAATGCGTGTTTCCAAAGAGCTGAACAGCAAAAAAATAAAAGTAACACTCGATGTTCTTGGTGAATTCATTAAAACGCTTGATGAAGCAGAGACTAATAAGAAGGAGTATTTGAATCTTATTGAAATTTCCTATAAGAATCACATAGATGGAAATTTTTCTGTTAAACCGACAAGTTTCGGTCTATTAATCGACAAGGAGATCTGCTATACACATATCCGNGAAATAGTTTCAAAAGTTGCTGTTTACAACGGGTTTATCAGGATTGACATGGAAGACTCTCCCTGCACNGATGATGAGATTGCTTTATTCCGGAGGCTTAAAACAGAATTCCCTGCAAATGTAGGNCTGGTTGTACAGGCTTACCTGAGAAGGACTCTTAAGGATCTGGAACAGATGATTGATCTGAATAATGAAAAGATACCATTGAATTACAGACTCTGCAAAGGAATTTATGTGGAACATGAATCAATTGCATTTAAAAAATATGAGGAGATCAACCAGCACTATCTTGAAGACCTGGAATTTCTGTTACAAAATAAGATTTACGTAGGAATAGCTACTCACGACAAACCTCTTGTTGAAGGTGCATATAACCTTATTGAAAAATACAATGTCCCAAAAAACATGTATGAATTTCAAATGTTATATGGGGTTACACCAAGATTACGTGATAGTATTGTAAACGAGGGACATACAATGAGAATTTACGTACCTTTCGGAAAACAGTGGTTTGGCTATTCAACACGTCGTCTGAAAGAAAATCCCAAAATGGCAAGCCATATCATTAAAGCCGTGTTCTACAAGGGATAGAAAGGCTCACGATGCAAGACTCAAGTCACCAGGCACAAGGAAGAAATTCAGGTTGATTTCCGTGTGTCGTGAATTGTGCGTCTTGAGCCAATTTTATTATTTTTTCTGATTTACCGATCCAAGATATATCTTCTGAATCTGACTAAGCTCCTCCTGTGTGAGCTTTTCTCCAAATGGAGCTGGCTTTTCAGGTGGCCCATGTAAAAGAAGATAAGCCGCAGGAATCAGGAGTAAGGGATTAAATCCGGCTATCTGGTCCGAAGGGATCTGCCCTTTTTCGTATACATCAATCCTTGATTTTTGATGCAGGTATTCATAATTGGACGATGCATCTCCAAGCTTTCCCTGAGTTGTTCGTCCCTGATATGAAGATATTGCAACATTATACCTGGCATTTTCGAATGTGGATGGAACCCGTCCAGGAGCTTTCATAATTTTGGATTTTAGATTTATGAACCTGGGAACAATGACCACCTCGCCAATGAGCAAAGTATCGGACTGCATATAAACTCCTGCAACAAACTCGAGACCCTTCAGAGTATCGCTTACAAAAAATGAAGTTTGCTTATACCCGAGATGTTTGAAGAGTACCGTATCAGTCCTGTTTACATAAAAAGAAAAGGTCCCATCATTATTGCTGACAGAAGAGAAAACATTGTTTATGAGAATCTGCGAATTGGAAACAGGCACCAGAGAACCGGCATCCATCACAATACCATGAAAAATTATTCTTGTCTCAGAATTTTCCTGTACCTGACCAAAGGATGCATTTAAAGTAAAAAAAATCAAAATAATATAAAGAATGCTTCCTCTCATCTTTAAATGCTTTATTATAGTTTAATTATCAGATCATTAAGGCTTCTCTTAGGAACATGGTGATTATTATTCTTATCTCTCCAGTATTTCACATCGTCATTTTTGATATTTTCAATTATTACATTCTCGACAGGCTTCCCGATTGCAAGAGCTAATAGTATCTCAAAATTATCAGGTATGGAAAGCTCGGAATGCAGTTCTTCCCGCTTAATAGATGCAATAATACATCCTCCAATTCCTGCTTCGGTGGCACCCAGCATAATACTTTGGGCAGCAATTCCGTGATCAACTCCGAATATTTCAGAGATCGATTTATCCCCGAGAATTATTATATAACCTGTGGGTCTTTCACCCTTATCAGGGCCTGGCCAATCTCTTAAATATCCTGCCCATGCCAGATAGGGAAAAACCTTTTCACAATCTTTGACTGTATTGTAATAGAGAAATTTCAGAGGTTGCTTGTTAGCCCCTGAAGCCGACAAACGGGCAAGATCAATAAGTGATTCAATTGTTTTAGAGTCAATCTGATACGATTCATCAAAACGACGATACGACCGGGTTTTAGTTATCAGTTCCTTTAAGTTCATGATATGTTATTTCGTTATACCAGAGGTAATTTTACAAAAGTCAGTTATTTTGAAATTTCTTAAGAATATATATATAAACTGATCAAATCAGAACCGGGCTGAAACACGATCCCAGTCAAGTATCTCCCAGAATGATTTTATATAGTCGGGACGTTTATTTCTATAATCAATATAATACGCATGTTCCCAAACATCGCATGTTACGAGAGGTTTTAGTCCCTTTCGCAGAGGGTTTCCTGCATTTGACTCCTGAACAATCTGAAGGGTTCCGTCATCTTTTTTTACCAGCCACGCCCAACCAGCTCCAAACAGGGTAGCCGCAGCCTTATTAAACTGCTCTTTAAATGAATCATATGACCCGAATGAACCATTTATTGCTTCAGACAGATCTCCTTTTGGAACCCTTCTCCCATCAGGAGCAAATGATTCGAAATAGAATGTATGGTTCCATACCTGCGCAGCATTATTAAAAATGCCACCCTCAGCTTTCTTAATAATTGTTTCCAGGTCGGCCTTTTCAAATTCAGTCCCAGAGATAAGACCATTAAGGTTGTTAACATAGGCCTGGTGATGTTTACCATAATGGAAATCAAGCGTTTCCTCACTTATATACGGAACAAGTGCATTCAGCTTGTACGGAAGTTTTGGTAGTTCAAATGCCATGATGTAATTATTTTAGATTAATACTCTTAAAACTAAAACAATGAACAATAATCTATGTTCAAATTTAGCATATTAAAACCAGAGTGAATTCAAAGTGAGGTAAGAAAAATCCTTTCAGGCAGAGCAGGTATTACTCCTTTTTCACCTGCTATTCTGAACAGTTCGAGAATAGCTTCTCTTCCAGTGGGACCAAGGTTCAGTGTATACTCATTCACAAATAGCTTAATGTGGTTATTCATAATGGTACTGTCCATCTCCCTGGCATTTCCTGCGACAAAATCATATGAAGCAAATGAATCTTTATAGGCATATTCAAGACTTCTTCGCAAGACCCGGTTTACTTTTTGCGCAATATCTTCGGGAATATTTCTGTTAATAACAATTGCTCCAAGTGGAATTGGTAAACCAGTAAGAGTTTCCCAGTACTCCCCCATATCAGCCAGTTTGTGAAGTCCTCTTCTGAAATAGGTAAATCGTGTTTCATGAATAATCAGTCCTGCATCAACTTCTTCGGCAAGAAGTGCATCCTCAATTTCAGAAAACAGAAATTCCTTTTTATTAATAACTTCAGGCCAGGCAATGCTGAAAAGAAGATTGGCAGTAGTGTACTTACCAGGTATTGCAATCCTTAGTTTTGGAAGTTCAGAAATTCCTATCCGTCGTTTACTTATAAGAAGCGGACCATTTCTGTGTCCGAGGGCGCTGCCCGCGTCAAGAATCAGGTAATCCTTTGCAACATAGGCGTAAGCATGATAACTTATTTTTGTAATATCAACTTTGGCAGAAAGCGCTTTTCTGTTTAACTCTTCAACGTCTGTAAGAAAATAATCAAACTCCAACCCCTCTGTATCAATCCGGCCATGCACCATCGCATCAAAAATGAATGTATCGTTAGGACATGGTGAAAAACCTAAAGTTAATCTCATAATACTGCTACAATGTTAAAAATACCTCAACCAGCTTTTCTGACAGATTATTAAGGGCAAGCTCAATCTTCCAATTATTTTTGTTGCGCTTTTCTACTTTATTTGAAATAGCCCTCAAAGCCAGAAAAGGAATATTTTCCCTGGAACAAATATAGAAAAAAGTTGCACCTTCCATAGTCTCAATGTCAGGATTAAATTTTTTCATCAGTTTTGCCCTGGTAGTTTCAGAGCCCGTAGCTGTATTAACAGTTATTGCCCTCACTGGTTTCA
>JGI20214J51088_10000413_pt1 | contig 30080 bp, 21 predicted proteins | sample WetSurMetagenome_FD_51088 | JGI IMG/M metagenome (IMG submission 51088) | reverse complement strand
GAAGGAGACATTCCGTTCACAACAACCTCTTCCTGAGAAGTGGCAGAAGGAACAATAAAACCACCCGGACACATACAAAAAGAATAGACTCCTCTGTCTTCGACCTGCTTGGCTAAACTATATGATGCAGGTGGAAGAAACTCTCCTCTTGAATTGCCATGATATTGAATTTTATCAATTAACTCCTGCGGATGTTCAACCCTTACACCCATAGCAAAAGGTTTCATCTCGAGTTCCACATTGTGATTACTGCAGATATCATATATATCTCTGGCTGAATGGCCTGTTGCAAGAATAACATATTCAGACAGGAATCTTTCATTACCTGAGGTAACCACCCCATTAATTGTGTCACCGTCAATCAGAAGGTCTGTTACTTTTTTTTCCAGGAAAAACTGTCCGCCCGCATCAATTATGGATTTCCTGATATTTGATATTATACCCGGCAGTTTATCAGTGCCAAGATGAGGATGAGCCTCATACATAATATTCCTGTTAGCTCCATGAAGGCAGAGTAATTCAAGAACTCTGGTGTTGTCTCCTCTTTTCCTCGATCGCGTATATAGTTTTCCATCAGAATAAGTTCCTGCACCACCCTCGCCAAAACAATAATTACTATCGGGGTCAACAATTTGTTCGCGGCTAATTCTGGCAATATCTATTTTACGTGAGGATACATCACGTCCCCTTTCAATTATTAAAGGACGAATCCCGAGCTCAATCAACCGAAGGGCTGCAAACAGACCCGCTGGCCCTGCCCCAACTATTATTACTTCATGTTTATTGGAAACATCAACCGGAGTAAACGGAAGTATCTCAGGGAGAGCTGAATCCTCACCGGAATACACTTCAACTGTAAGGTTAACACGGATATTTTTTTTTCTTGCATCAACCGACCGCTTGACTACTCTCAGGGCAGAAATAGCTGATGGGTCAATTCCCGATAGTGATGCTGAAATTTTTCTGACAACAGTATCATCTGCGGCAGCGGCAGGAGCGAGATTTATCTGGATTTGTTTAATCATTATTATTCAAAATGAAATGCCAGAATCCAAATCTGCGACTTCATCTTTTCTATTGCATTATAGTATTCGGTATGGCCGGGCGCGGCTTCCTTGATCAGTATATTACCAATTCCATTCGACATTTTCAGCTCAACAGATAGTTTAAAATATGTAAGATAAAAATCCAGCCCGGCTCCCAGTTCATAATAAAGATCAGGCCGCTTCAGCCGTATATAGACAGGCTTTGCATCATCAAATTCTTTCTTTCCAGCCAGATCATAACGGTAGTTTAAACCTCCTATGACATATGGTCTGACATTATTCAATCTGTCTCCTTTATATTTAAGTAATAATGGAAACTCTAAAAATGATGATTCTAATCGTTGATTGCCATTAATCAATACTCCGTTTTTATAATACCTCACAACTCTCTGACCAAATGATACACCAGGGAGAAATCTGATATCAAGATATTTGGCTGGTCTCAGGTCGGTGACAATTTGAATATTTATACCTGGATTAAGAATACTTACTTCGGGATAGATTCCGGTCGAATCTAAGAAAGTCTGAGATGGAGTTATATCGAAATCCATTGTATTAAATCCTAAACTGAATCCGAAGTGCAGAAGCTTTTCATCATACCATGAAGCATTTTTAGGTTTCTGTTTCTGGCCAAATGAATAGCTGCTTATCAGCATGAATAAGAGTAAAAATACAATGTGAGTGATTCTTCTTTTCAATTCTCTTTGAAATTTGTTATTTCGAGATACAAGATAATAAACTGCTTTGAATTTCAATTATTGCGTTGAAAGTTTGATACCAGTATAAATACTTGCCACTCCACCGGTAAGTTTTATCTGTCTGCCCTCTGAAAAACCTGCTGAATGGAGCAATTTAAGAAACTCTTCATTATCGGGAAATTTCATAACCGAATCTGGCAAATAATTGTAGGCTGCCTTATCTTTTGAAAAAAGTTTTCCGAAAAAAGGAAGAATATTACGGAAATAAAAGTTATAGATCGGTCTGAATGGGAAAGCTGATGGTTTCGAAAATTCAAGCACCACAATCATACCATTACAGCAGATCACCCTGTTCATTTCTGTTAGCCCCTTAACAGGATCTGAGAAATTCCTTACACCAAACGCTACCATTGCCACATCAAATAGATTATCATCGAAAGGAATATTCTCTGAATCAGCTTGTATTAATTCTATCCTTTCAGAATAACCTTTCCTCGCAATTTTTTCTATACCGATATTCAGCATCTTTTGAGATATGTCAATCCCTGTGATTTTTTTTGGATTAAGCCTCATGGCAGCAATTGCCAGATCGCCGGTACCCGTAGCAACATCCAGAATATCAGGATTTTTATAAGTCTTTGAGATTATCTTTATTGCCTTTCTTCTCCATAGTCTGTCAATTCCAAATGACAAAAAGTGGTTGAGAAAATCATACCGCCATGCTATAGAATCGAACATCGATTCAACAGCGGTTTTTTTTTCTGTTCTCAGATCCTCCAGCTGATTTTCCATCTTAAAAATAAAACGCAAAGATAGGACTATTTTGATAGAGGTCTCTAAAAACTTCCTGTCCTGTTTTTCAGATATCCATCTTCTAACCGGGTGTTAAATTTTGTCCGTAATCGAATTTGGATCATGAGCTTGCTTAGTCTCCGCCAGCTTGCTGATCCTCGCAATGACTGGAAATTTTAATAACTTCTTTTCTGCTCCCAAACCGAATTAACCTTACTTGTGCTGTCTTTGTGAGCCCGAAGCGGAGGGCGTGGCAATCCTTAAATCCTATCCTGAAATAAAATTAGTTAATACTTGATTCTTTACCGGAGATAAAATAATTTTCTATTTTTACAAATAATAAAAACCAATCAACCAAAATGAATAAAACTGTTATGATAACCGGTGCAACAGCAGGTTTCGGAAAGGCAACTGCTTTGCGTTTTGCTAAAAACGGATATAATATTATTATAACCGGAAGAAGAAAAGAAAGACTTGAAAATCTCGAAAAAGAACTTCTTTCTTTAGGAAAGATCGAAGTGCTTTCACTGAATTTTGATGTCAGGAAACGAGATGAGGTCGCTTCGGTTATCAATAATCTTCCTGCAGAATGGAAACTCATCGACATACTTGTTAATAATGCGGGTCTTGCCGCTGGTCTTGGACATATCGATGAAGGTGATATTGATGACTGGGAAAGGATGATCGACACAAATATTAAAGGACTGTTATATGTTACGCGTGCAGTTGCTCCATTGATGGCAAGCCGAAACACCGGACATATAATTAATATCGGATCAATAGCTGGAAAAGAAGCGTATGAAAACGGGAATGTCTATTGTGCTACAAAATCAGCTGTTGATTCTCTTTCAAAATCAATGCGTATTGATCTTTTAAAAAACAATATAAAAGTTACACATATTGCTCCTGGTATGGCCGAAACAGAATTTTCACTGGTCCGTTTTAAAGGCGATGAGGAAAAAGCAAGAGTAGTATACAAAGGGATTGATGCACTTAGCGCTGAAGATATTGCAGACGTAATTTATTATTGTGCTACTCTTCCTGCTCATGTCTGTATTAATGATCTTGTAATTACTCCGACTCAGCAGGCCGGGGTTAATCATAATTACAGGAAGCAATAAGACTTGTCTTGGGGTCTTGCGGTCATGCAGTCTTGAGGTCCTGCATGATTTGCGCGATCTGGCCAATCTTTACTGCTCCATAAAACCCTGGTCCTTCAGGACCTGCAATAGGATTTTAGAGAAATAAATGTTATCAGCTTTTTTGTACCTGATATCAGTAAATACCTGTGCAAGCGTTTTTTTATTATTCTCTTTTACAAATTGTTGAGAATCAGCTCTCCCCTCCTTATCTTTATAATACAACTCAATATTTTCCATTGAATAATCGCTGTAGAGTTCATTATGAATAATTGCCTCGAGTGGTAGCCGGTCAACTTGTTCAGGTTTTTCATCCGGCCAGCCAATGGTAACGGTAGTAACCGGGACTACTCCTTTCGGGAGCTTTAAAGCATCAATTATTTTATGAGCATTGTAAGTGGTTGTACCTAGATAACATATTCCCAGACCTTTTGATTCAGCAGCTATACATAGAGTTTGTGCAACCAGTAATGCATCTGTGGCCGCTGTCATAAACGAAAGGAAATTATCATACCCGGGCTCAGCGTCACGTATGTTGCACCATTTGTTAAACCGGTTAAAATCGGCACAGAATGTGAGAACAACCGGAGCCTCAGTGATCATTCTCTGATTAAAATGGAAAGGTGCAAGTTCTCTCTTTTTTTCTTCATCCCTGTTTATAATTATGCTATAGAGCTGCATATTACCTGTTGTTGATGTCCTGCAACTCATAGCGAGAAGGTCATTAAGAAGCTTATTATCAACTGGTTTTGATGAATATCTCCTGATGGACCTTCGATCCAGTAATACACCTGAAATATTTGTCATTTTATATGTTGTAGAATATCCGGCAAAGTAAACAAATTCCTGTAAAAGCAGAAGATTGCATGAAAAGGTTTTTCTTATCTTAGCATGTATCAAAAAAACTAATCTGTTAACCATATTCTTATGAAAAAAAGTATTTTAATTGCATTTCTGCTCGGATTTGTAATCTCTGTCAATCCCGGAATTGCCCAGAAGAAAAAAGAGGCTGTAAAAGAGCCGGATAAAAAGGAGACCGGACTATCTTCTTCGACCTTTGGAGGTTTATCATTCAGAAGTATCGGTCCGGCATGGGCATCAGGCAGGATATCTGATTTTGCAGTAAATCCTGGAAACCATTCTGAGATCTATGCTGCGGTTTCAGCAGGTAATATCTGGAAAACTACAAATAATGGAACTACATGGACACCTGTTTTTGATAAATACGGGGCATATTCGATTGGATGTCTGAAGATGGATCCGGAAAATCCATTTGTAATATGGGCAGGAACAGGTGAGAACAACCATCAGCGGCAATTAGGTTATGGAGATGGTATTTATAAATCGGTTGACGGTGGTGCAAGCTGGAAAAACATGGGCCTGAAAGAATCCAGGCAAATCGGGATGATCGCCATCGATCCTGGGAACACAGATGTAGTATATGTTGCAGCAGAAGGATCTATCTGGGGACCAGGTGGAGATCGTGGTCTGTACAAAACAACGGATGGAGGAAAAACTTGGAACAAATCACTTGATATAAGTGAGAATACCGGCATTAACAATGTTGTTCTTGATCCCCGTAATCCTGATGTTTTATATGCAACATCAGAACAGAGAAGAAGGCACGTTTTTACCAAAATTGGCGGCGGACCCGAGTCAGCAGTTTATAAATCAAAAGATGCCGGTAAAACGTGGGATAAGATAATGAACGGTCTCCCCTCAGATAATATCGGAGGTATGGGCCTTGCCATATCACCTGTCAATCCTGATGTTATTTATATAATTATGGAAGCAGCCGGTGAATCAAGTGGTTTTTACAGATCAGTAAACAGGGGTGAGTCCTGGGAGAAGATGAGCTCCTATGCTTCCCAGGGTCAGTATTATAATGAGATTTATTGTGATCCAAAAGATGTTGATAAAGTATATAGCATGGAGACTGTGTCAAAAGTCACATATGATGCTGGTAAAACGTGGACGATTATCGGGAATAACCAGAGGCATGTTGATGACCATGCGTTGTGGATCGATCCCTGCAATACGAAGCACCTTTATATCGGTGGAGATGGTGGTATATATGAGACATTTGATGAAGGCAAAAATTACATTTTCAAATCGAACCTGCCTGTTACCCAATTTTACAGGGTAAACGTCGATAATGCCTTGCCTTTCTACAATGTTTATGGTGGCACCCAGGATAATAATTCAATGGGAGGACCGTCACGTAATATAAACAGGGATGGAGTTGTTAATTCCGACTGGAAAGTTACTGTAGGCGGTGATGGTTTCTGGGTAGCCATTGATCCTGTTGATGAAAATATTGTTTTTACCGAATCTCAATATGGGAATGCCTCTCTATGGGATAAGAAAAGCGAAGAATCGATAAGCATAAGACCGGTTCCACATAAAGGAGAAAAGACATATCGCTGGTACTGGGATACTCCTCTCATTATAAGTCCTCATCAGAGAGAAAGAATATACATGGCGGCCAATAAAGTATTCAGAAGTGATAACAGAGGAAGAAGCTGGGATGTAATATCGGAAGACCTTACCAGAAATGAAGACCGTAACCAGTTCAAGGTGATGGGCAAGTTCTGGAGCATAGATGCAGTTGGAAAAGATGTCTCCACATCACAATGGGGACTGATAGTGTCACTCTCAGAATCAAAGGTTAAGAAAGATCTATTATATGCCGGTACAGATGACGGAGTTATTGCAGTCACAGAGGATGGAGGAAAAAACTGGACCAGGTTCACAAAGTTCCCTGATATTCCGGAATATACTTATGTGAGTGACATCCTTCCCGATAAATTCAATGAGAATGTAGTATATGCCACTTTCAATAATATGCTTAGGGATGACTTTAAACCATATATACTTAAAAGCACCGATAAAGGAAAAAACTGGACTCCTATTATCAATAAGCTTCCTGCAAATGGTACTATACACACGATTGAACAGGATAATGTCAATCCAAACCTGCTCTTTACAGGATCTGAATTCGGATTTTATTTTTCAGTTGACGGAGGAAATGAATGGATTGAACTCAAATCAGGCTTGCCAACAATTGCAGTCAGAGATATTGTAATCCAGGAACGGGAGTGTGATGTGGTAATCGGAACCTTCGGAAGGGGTTTTTATGTACTTGATGATTATACTCCATTACGCAATTTTAAGAAAGACATACTTGACAAAGAAGGTTATCTTTTCCCTGTGAAAGATGCAAAAATGTTCGTTCAGACAAGTGGGTTTGATAATCAGGGTTCAACCTATTTCCAGTCACCTAACCCAGAATTTGGAGCAACAATCACTTATTTTGTAAAAGATGTCCCGAAAACTGCAAAAGCAGTCAGGGAGGAAAAAGAAAAAGCACTCTTTGAAAAAGGAGACCCTATTCCGCAACCATCAATTGCAGACCTTGATGCGGAGGAAAAGGAGATTAAGCCATATCTTATTTTCACAATTTCAGATGAAAGCAATAATATTATAAAACAAATGTATAAGTCAGCTTCAAAGGGAGTTAACAGAATCACCTGGAACTTTACTTATGAGAGTGTTGCACCTGTCACGACTACCAAATATGAACCCGTCAGTTCAGGTAAAGGTGGCCGGAGATATGGAGGTGGTGGCATACAGGTGATGCCCGGAAATTTCAAAGTATCACTTTCGCTGTATGCTAAAGGTGAAATAAAAGAACTTGCCGGTGCGATACCATTTACCTGTAAACCACTTAATAATACCACATTCCCTGCAACGGACCAGAAAGTAAAGCATGCATGGATAAAGGAAGCTTCTGATTACTCGAGAACTATGTTAGGTACTATGAGTTATACAAAGGACCTGTTGGACAAAGTGAATGCTACTATGCAGGTTATTCATCAGACACCCGGAGCTTCAAACGATCTTATGAAGGAGTCTGAACGAATAAATAAAGAACTGGATGAGATTCTATTCACTTTTAATGGCCCGGAAGCTAAAGCGAGCTGGGAGGAATTGCCTCCGATTGAAATGCCTCTGAGCCAGAGGTTAAGTGAAATGGCTTCTGCAACCTATGGTACTAGCAGTGATATTTCTACAATTGCAAAAGAGCAGTTTGAAATTCTTAAAGCTGAATTTCCCCCTGTTCTTGAACGGGTTAAAAAGGCAGGTCTGGACCTACAAAAGCTCGGAAAACAGCTTGATGATATAAAAGCTCCATGGACTCCGGGCAGAGTGCCGCTTTTATAGATTATAAGAGCGTGGAAAATTTAATTGCTTTTAAGAATAATGTTTTTTATACTTGTTATAGAATTTTAATTAAAATCAAAATATTATGAGCAGACCAGTTACACTTTTTACAGGACAATGGGCAGATCTGTCATTTGAGACTGTATGCCAGAAGGCCAAATCTTTTGGTTACGATGGTTTGGAACTAGCTTGTTGGGGAGATCATTTTGAGATAAATAAAGCGGATGAAGCGTATTGCAGCCAAAAGAAAGAAGTATTAGCCAAATATGGCCTTAAAGTATTTGCGATTTCAAACCATCTTGTCGGACAAGCAGTTACTGACCGTATTGACCAGAGACACAAAAGCATTTTGCCTGATTATATATGGGGAAATGGTGATCCGGAAGGAGTTCGTCAACGCGCAGCAAAAGAGATGATCCGTACCGCTGAGGCAGCAAAACGGCTGGGAGTATCTATAGTTAACGGATTCACCGGAAGTCCTGTCTGGCATCTTATCTACTCGTTCCCTCCAGTTCCTCCTTCAATGATTGATGAAGGATATGCAGATTTTGCAGCACGCTGGATTCCGATACTGGACAGATATCGTGAATTAGAAATATTATTTGCTCTTGAGGCACATCCAACTGAAATTGCTTTTGATATTGCATCAGCACGCAGAGCTCTGAAGGCAATTAACAACCATTCCAACTTTGGCTTCAACTTTGACCCTTCACACTTTGGTTACCAGGGAGTTAATTATATAGAATTCCTTAACACGTTCTCTGAAAAGATTTTTCATGTACACATGAAAGATGTGGGTTGGTCAAAAGTCCCCGTTGAAGCGGGGGTTTTTGGAGGCCATACTGAGTTTGGAGCACCTGGCCGGTATTGGGATTTCAGAAGCCTGGGTCATGGTGATATCAATTTTGAAGAGATAATAAGAGCATTAAACAGAATCAGTTACAAGGGTCCCTTATCAGTAGAATGGGAAGATGGTGGAATGGATAGGGAATTCGGAGCAAAAGAGGCTTGTGAATTTGTCCGTAAAGTAGATTTCCCTTCCTCTAACATCGCATTTGATGCAGCTTTTGAGAAGAAATAGTTAATTTAAGCCAAGAACAATAACCTCTAAAACAAACTATAACTTAACACGGTCAAAATGGAGACTATCAAGAAAACTCAGCTATTTAATGCAAGTTGTGTCGCATTAGTTGTTACAGCATTGGCCTTTGCCACCAGGGGTTCCTTTGTAGAAGCCTGGGTAACTGAATTCAACCTGAACCATACTCAGGTAGGATGGATTATTGGTACAGCCTTCTGGGGCTTCACTCTTGCAATGGTATTCGGCGGACCTCTTGTCGATATTATTGGTATCGGAAGAATCATTTCCATAGCTTTCTTCTGTCATGTTGCAGGAATAGTCCTTACGATAATTGCTACAGGCTTCTGGTCATTATTCATATCTACTCTGCTGGTCGGCATAGCCAATGGGAGTGTGGAGGCTGCTTGCAATCCATTGATAACTAGCATGTACACTGACCAGAAGACACGCAGGCTTAACCGTTTTCATGCATGGTTTCCAACAGGTATTGTAATCGGTGGTCTTGCTGTTTATCTGTTTAATAATATTGGTTTGACCGATTGGCGTTATGCAATGGGTATTATGCTGCTTCCTACATTTGTGTATGGCTACATGTTTCTTAATAAACATTTTCCTCAGACAGAACGTGTTGTTTCAGGTTTTTCATATAAAGACATGTTAAAAGCCTGTGTCAGTCCTCTGTTTCTCTTCATGGCTGCATGCATGATCCTTACTGCAGGAACTGAACTTGGAACTAATCAGTGGATTTCCGCATTACTTGCAAATGTTTCAGATAATCCTATTCTTTTGCTTGTTTGGATATCTGGTATTATGGCACTTGCACGTCAGTTTGGAGGTACACTTATTCATAATATGAAATCAACAGTTGTACTTCTTACCTCTTCTGTGCTGGCTTTTATAGGATGCCTTCTAATGGGCTATACCAGTGGAGCAATGGTTTTTGCATCAGCTGGTATTTTTGCATTGGGAGTAGCCTTTTTCTGGCCTTCAATGCTTGGATTTGTATCTGAGAATATTCCTCAAAGCGGAGCTCTTGGACTCGCAATTATGGGTGGCATAGGATTTCTCGGTGGAGCTATTGCACAACCTGTACTCGGAGCAATTTTTGATTCCCAGACAATTTCTGCGATTCCCGCCGGGCAAACTGCCGAAATTCTAAAAGCCGCAGTAGCAGGAACCCAGGAAGCAGTAGTATGGGCAGCTGCTCAGCTTACAGGAGGTGCACATACGTTAAGATTTGTCGCTATTGTTCCGGCAATCCTGATTGTGGCCTTCACTTTTCTGCATATCTGGAAGAGAAAACACGTTTAACCCCACTAGCCCTCATATGAGGGGCTCTGAAATCCGCATCTTGTTTATTCCCCTGTTTGGGAGGAAAGGTGGGTAAAATCAAGGAAAAGAAAACATAATCAGAAAAAAATAAAAGTTAAAAGATAAAAGTATGAAAAAGATAAGAATGGGTATGATAGGAGGTGGTATCGGGGCATTCATTGGTGATGCTCACAGGCGTGCTTCCAGAATATGCAACGATTTCGAACTTGTCGGAGGTGTCTTTGATGTCGACTATGAAAAGAGTAAACAATTCTCAAAAAAAGAGGGCATAAGTGCAGACAGGTGTTATATTAGTGTTGATGCACTTATTAAAGCGGAATCAGCCATGCCTTCAGATAAACGGATGGAGGTTATTTCGATAGTAACACCGAATGCGCTGCATTATTCATTTGCAAAAAGCCTTCTTAATGCAGGTTTTCATCTGGTTTGCGAAAAGCCAATGACTATGACTGTTAATGAGGCTGTCGAACTGGAAAAACTAGTAGCAAAGAATAAGCTTACATTCGCTCTGACTCATACTTATACCGGATATCCAATGGTACGTCAGATGAGGGAATTGATTGCAAAAGGCGTTCTTGGAACAATACAACGCATTGATGCACAATACTATCAGGGTTGGATTAATTCGATCATTCATGGTACGGAAAGCAGGATAACAGGGATATGGAGACTTGATCCCAAGCATGCCGGGATAAGCTGCTGTATGGGTGATATCGGAGTACATGCCTTCAACCTTATTGAATACACCACAGGTCTTGAAGTGAAAGAGGTACTCTCTGATCTTAATTCGGTGAAAGAAGGTATTAAACTTGATCTGGATGGAACTGTGTTAATCCGTTTCAGTAAAAAACTTAAAGGAGTTATCAGAGCAAGCCAGGTTTGCGGAGGTGAAGAAAACAATGTAACAATTGCCGTTTACGGATCAAAAGCCAGTCTTAAATGGGGTCAGGAGAATCCAAATTATCTCTATATGCTAAGTGATTCCGAACCTACAAAAGTATTTAAACCTGCTCATGGATACAATGACAAGCTTGCTGAGATCAGCCATACAATGCCTTCTGGGCACCCCGAGGGTATTTATGAAGCTCTTGCAAACATTTACAGAGGTACCGCAAAATCAATCAGAGGTGAAAAATTTATGCCCGGAGAATTCCCTACTGTTCACGATGGTGTCAGAGGAATGAAGTTTATCCATTCTGTTGTTGAATCTAACAAGGGCGGAAACATTTGGGTTAAGGTGTAGGGATGGCACTGGGCAAAGGGGCACGGGGCATAGGGCTCAGGGCACGGAGCACGGAGCACGGGGTTCAGGCAGGGTAAAATGCTCATACTTATAAAACTACTAACCGCTAACCGCACACCCCAAAGCACGAATTATTCAATATTTAAAAATGAATTTTAACTAATAATAAAACATATGAAAAATCCTAATAAGTCAATTAATCAGGTCTCGCGGCGTAAGTTTTTAGGACTTACAGCTGCAGCAGCTGCTTTTTCAATGATTCCAAAGGATTTGAGTTTTGGGAATGAGGCTAAGTTCAGGCAGGTAACTAAACCTGACTCTAAATTTGGTGGCGTACAGGTTGGTGCTATCACCTATAGCTGGCGAAGCATGCCAGGTAGTGCTGAAGATGTACTGCAGTATTGTCTTAAGTGTGGTATCAGCTCAATTGAGATGATGGGTGATGTCGCCGAAGGATATGCGGGTCTTCCTCAGGCTCCTGCCAAACCTGCATCCGGAGTTTTATCAGATGCTGAAATAAAAGCTTTTGAGAAAACTTCTGCTGAAGTAAAAGAAGCACAACGTAAATGGCGCATTACCGCACCAATGAAGAAGTTTGAAGATCTTCGTAAATTATACAATGACGCTGGTGTCGGAATTCATATTGTTAAATTCTCTCCAGAAAACTGGACAGACGAAGAAGTAGATTATTCCTTTAATGCAGCTAAGGCTTTAGGGACAAAGGGAGTGACAAATGAAATCGGAGACAAAGCAGCCAAACGCCTTGGCATTTTCGCACAGAAACACGGTATGTATGCTATTTATCATCAACACCTTCAACCCGGAGAACCAGGATGGACCTTCGACAAATTCCTGGAATATTCCCCGGCCAACATGCTCAATTTTGATGCCGGACACTACTTTGGGGCGACAGGTTTGCATCCAAACGGTATAATTGAAAGACTGCACAACCGGATAATAAGCATTCATCTTAAAGATAAAACCGGACCAAAAGGCAACCCTGCAAACACCAACATGGAATGGGGAAAAGGGGAGACACCAATTTCAGATATCCTCCTGCTGCTTAAAAAGAAAAAATGGCCGATCTATGTCGATATTGAACTGGAATATCCTGTTCCCAAAGGCTCGGATGCAGTTGCAGAGGTGAAGAAATGTGTTGAGTTCTGTAAAAATATTCTGGCATGATATAAAGATTGTCTGGTAAGAGAGCAAAAGATTAATTTAAACCACAGAGTCTTACAGAGAAAAACACGGAGTAACTTATTATCTGTGATACTCCGTGAAACTCCGTGTTACACCGTGGTAAAAATCAAAATAGAAAAGTTTCTTCTATCGACTCAATGGAAATTACTAATATTTTACAACCAGGTGGATAATCTTAAATTGCGTATTTTCAATACTCTGTTAATTATAACAGTTGTCATTGTGCTTTACAGTTGCTCAAAATCACCGGAAAGTGACCGGATAAGAGTACTTATCTTCAGCGGACGAAACAATCATGAATGGCAAAAGACCACTCCCCTGCTTGCTAAGATCTTCAAAGACGCCGGACTCTTTTCAGTAACCATCTCAGAATCGCCTGACACTCTGACATACAAGGAATTAAAAAAATATGATGTTGTTGTAAGCAACTGGAATACATGGCCAGAAAACAACCAGCACCTTTCTGAAGAGTGGGAAAAAGATTTTCTGAAGTTTGTTGAGGAAGGAGGCGGAGTTGTGTCATTGCATGCCGGCGCTTCTTCATTTTACAGTTGGAATGAATATCACAAGATAGGTATCGGCAGGTGGGGTAAAGAGACAAATCATGGAAACCAGATGAAAGGGAGGGTATATGGATTTGATCAGAACCATCCTGTAACCAGAGGATTAAGAGATTATTTTATTATTGATGAAATATGGGAGAAAACTGATATCTGTCAAGGAGCCCGTTCCATAGCATCCCTGTCAGCAACCAGTGAAAAAGATGATCATCTGATCAACGAACCAGCCGTATTTGTGAACCAATATGGAAAAGGACGTACTTTCTTTACAATTCTTGGCCATAATGAACGGGCCCTCTTAAATACAGGTTTACAAACACTAATCCTGAGAGCAACAGAATGGGCCGCCAAGGGAACAGTAACAATAGAAGTTCCTGCAGCTTTGAAAGAAAGAATAATTCCACAAAAGAATAATTACAGTTGGGAACAATCAGATACAACCCTGGGTTTGGCTGACAATTCGGATATTGTCTGGCAATACAATTTCAATAATCGCTTTGGCAAGACATATTTCAATCCGGTAGCTGTAAATAATTCAAATCTCACCTGTTTTAGTCCACCCGATCATCCATGGCATCTTGGACTATGGTTCTCCTGGAAATTTATCAATGGAATAAATTACTGGGAATATCTGAATGACTTCAAATCAGAAGAAACAGGTTACAAATCAGCCGGTATAACCCAATTACAAAAAATTGATTTAGCTAAGAATCCTGATTTTTCTGCAGATATACGGATGGAGTTGCAATATCATCCGGCAGAAGGGATGACAGTTATGTCAGAAAAAAGATATATCCACATTTCATCTCCTTTGTCCGACGGAAGTTATTTCATAGATCATGAAAACATATTCAGTCCTTTGGTTGATGAAGTAGTTCTTGACCGTACCCCAATTGAAGGCGAACCTGACGGTCAGTCGTGGGGTGGTTATGCCGGTTTATCAATACGGTTTAATCAGGATTACAATTCCCCGTTGATCATTGTACCGACTGATAGTGAAAATTTCAAAAAAAATGACTGGCTATACATGGGATTCAATACGCTAACCGGAGATACTGCAGGGATGTGTATCCTTCAGAATCTGAAATTTACTACTACAACAATCAGCTGGTATGTGATAAACAATCCTGAAATCCCGTTTTTTTATTATAGCCCTGCCGTTTTATTTGATGGTAAAATTGTATTGAAAAAAGGGGAGACACTTCATCTGAAATACAGAGTCTGGATTTTACCGGGGAAAATGGAAAAAGAAAAATTGCAGAATAAATACAATGAATATCTGAAGGACCTTTCTTATGACAATCAGAAATCTCTTTAATATAATACTTCCATGAAAAAAAACATTAGGAATATAACCAGGAGAAGCTTTGTTCGAAGCTCAGTAAAAGGGATAATCGGTGCTGCCATATTGCCAACAATATTACCATCATGCTCAAGCCGGAAAGGGGCAAACGACAGAATTACTATTGCTCATATAGGCGTAGGTGACAGAGGCGGATGGGAACTGATGAATTACCTTTTACCATTAAGAGGAGCTTTAAATATTGCTGTTTGTGACGTTCATAAAAACCGGCGTGAAGAAGCCGCAATCGCAATAAACAAGTTCTATAAAGACAATAACGATCGTGTGCCGGAATGCATCCCCTATCTTGATATGGAGGAGATCTTTCAAAATAAAAATATCGATGCAGTGCATATCACAACTCCGGATCATTGGCATGTTACGGCAGCTATTAAAGCGGCTCGTGCCGGAAAACACATTATGCTTGCAAAACCCCTTGGATTAAGTTATCCTGAATATAATATACTCAGTAATGAATTAAAAGTAAACAATGTCCGATTTCATTATGGTACACAGCAGCGTACATATGAGCATATGCAACTGGGCTACAACATGATAAAAGAAGGATTAATTGGTGAAATCGAACATGTTGACGTATGGGCTCCGGGAAAAAATCCTGTTGAAAGCCCTGTCTGTAATGAGGTCCCGGTACCGTCGGATTTTGATTTTGATAAATGGACCGGCCCTGCTCCCCTCCGACCCTACTGTCCTGACCGCGTGACTAACAACTCTTCGTGGTTTAATTATGATTACAGCATAGGATTTCTGGGAGGTTGGGGTGCCCATCCTCTTGACATTCTTGTATGGATATTAAAGGAAAAAGTATCAGGCACCTATTCCTGTGAAGGAACTGGAGAGTTCTGGGCTCCGGGCGGATTATACAACAACATTTTCTCATGGGATGTTACCTGCAAATATCAGAATGGCCTCGAAGTACATTTCGTAAGTGATGATGTTGCTATCAAAGGTTTACTGAATCACCGTGAAATCAAGGAAACAAACGGGACAACTTTCTATGGTTCAAAAGGATGGATATCCCTGAGTCGCTCATCAGTCCAATCCAACATTCCGGAAATCAATCAAAAACTAAACAGCTTTCCAAAAAACAGCGACGGATGGATAAACAGCGAAAAGAATACAATGGGAAAAGTTTTTCTCGACATTATAAATGGTAAATCGAAAGAGCTGTGTCCGCTTGATGAGGCAATTATTTCAGACAGTATCAGCCATATGGGAGATATAGCAATCCGGACAAACAGAAAAATAACCTGGGATCCATTTAAAGGTGAAGTAGTTGGTGATCCCGAAGCCAATAAATTATTTATAAGGGAAATGAGAAGCCCTTATAAAGTTTAAATTTCTTGTGATCTTGCAGTCGTGCTGAAGTCACCTGGTGCGGTATCTAGCCCCCCCTGCCGCCTGCCCGCCTTATGAGCGGGCAGGGAAGGAAGAATACTGCATTTCACTTTTATGCAACTTTCTATCAGTATTTCTTTCAGATCAGACTGTCTAAAGAACCTGCTTCTTCTGCAGATAGTTGTAAACCATCAGAATCAATCTATAGGATAAATATATAATTACCGGAAGTGTTGCAAGCCAGATTATTTGAGTTATCATAATTCTGAATATTATAAATTAATAAACGTGCTCAGTATCCAAATCACTTAACTGACCCTTTTTGTTGTTAATTAATCGCCAGACATATATTATATAAGCGAGAACGAATGGTATAAATAATGATACGTAGCTCATAATTCTCAGTGTATACTGGCTTGAAGAGCTGTTTACAATAGTGAGCGAACTCTGTATGTCAGCAACGGACGGGTAATAGGCTGTATTATTAAATCCGGCAAGAAGAAAAATTGAAAACACAGTAATGACAGTCCCTAAACCACTCAATACTATAGCTTTATTCCCATGTTTTGCATAAGAAACAACAGGAAGTATTATTCCGGCCAGGACCAGAACAACCCCGGAAAGGAATAACAAAGCTACCACAGGCATTTCAATGAGATTATTAAAGTATTTATATGGCTGCATAAAAACCTCGCCGGTTGCCGCATTTACTGCAAATCCATTTTTAAGCAAAAGCATCCCGGTAAACAAAAGAAAAAATACTAAGAACGGAATGGCATTATAGAGTAACTGTTTTTTCACATCTGCTATAATTTCATCATTATCAATTGATCTGAAAAAATAGAGGCAGGCAAGAACACGTGACAAAAAGAAGACTGCCAGTCCAAGTGAAAGGTTCTGAACATTGAATGCTGCTTCGAGACCTCGTGTTGCCACAGTCCATACTGAATGGCGATCATTATCAATAATAAAAGAGGAACCTGTAAAAAATGTGCTGACAGCAGCTCCCAGCAGAATTGTACTTAATAATCCGTTTATGAAAAGGAATCCATCGAATACTTTTTTCCCAAGAAAATTCTCAGGTTTGGAACGATATTCATATGAAACTGCCTGAATTATAAAAGCAAATAGTATGATTATCCATACCCAGTAAGCTCCTCCGAAACTGGTACTGTAAAATAAGGGGAACGATGCAAAGAATGCCCCACCGAAGGTAACCAGGGTAGTAAATGTGAACTCCCATTTACTGCCGATAGTATTGATTATCAGATTTCTTTTTGAATCTGATTTACCTAATTGATAGATAAGAGTCTGTCCGCCCTGTACAAACAACAGAAATACAAGGATAGAACCAAGCAGGGATACCAGTATCCACCAGTAGTGCTGCAATGCTAAATGTGATAAGTTTTCAAACATTATTTATTTCCTCCATCTTTAGGACCAATTTTAATTTGTTTCACCATAATCTTAATCTCAGCAATAAGCAGTACTGTAAAAGTTACTGCAAAAAGAATGAATGTTATTTTTACTGAACCGGTATTTATATTTGAGACGGCGGTCAGTGTTGGCATTAAATCCTGAATAACCCATGGCTGCCTGCCAACTTCCGTTACTATCCATCCGAATTGGGAAGCCAGATATGCAAGCGGAATACTCAGAATTGCTGCACGCAGAAACCAGCGTTTGCTATTCAGCCTGTCCCTGAAAAGGTAGATTAAGGCAAGTATGAACAGAATCACAAACCAGAAGCCAAGGGCAACCATCATCCGGAAAGAATAAAATGTCATCTTAACCGGAGGTACGGTCTGTTGGGCCTCGCTCAGATAGCCATAACCGAAATAACTGTAATTAGTTTTTAATGCTGATAGAGACAATGCCATCATGGAGGTATCTTTGGCTTTTTTAGCAATATTATAATCTTTTAAAGCCTGAATGGCAACTTTGCCTTTCCCGATTTTCTCATTTACTGACATTATTGAGTGCTCAGTATTGCCCTCAGCAATGTCCTTAATCCCAGGCACATATGCATTTGCATCAAGAAATGCCATCGATGAAAGGAAGTTCGGAATCTCAAGCTTCAAAGCAAAATCCTCTTTACTTAAAGCCTCGCTGTTATTGTTTCTGAGCAGACCAAATACTACAAGAGGAGCTTTTTTCCTGCCTTCGTGAAGGTTTTCCATTGCGGCGAACTTCATTGGCTGGTGGTTTGCCATCAATCTTGCCGACTGGTCCCCCGTTATAATGATGCATAAAGACACTATAAGTCCGAAAACAGCTGCAACCATTATACTTAGTTTTGCAAACCTGATATCGCGGTTTTTGATAAGGTACCAGCTGCTAATACCAATTACAAAAACAGCTGCCACAACATAGCCCGACATAACAGTGTGCAGAAACTTATTAATAGCGACCGGTGAAAAAAGGACTGACCAGAAATCAGTCATTTCATTACGGGCAGTATCCGGATTAAAATGCATCCCTACAGGATACTGCATCCATGAGTTAGCTACAAGTATCCAGAGAGCTGATAGATTTGCTCCAATTGCAGTGAGCCAGCTTGAAAGCAGGTGAAATTTCTTGCTGACCTTGTTCCATCCGAAAAACATAACAGCAATAAAAGTGCTTTCAAGAAAGAATGCCATAATACCTTCCACAGCCAGCGGTGCTCCGAAAATGTCACCTACAAACCATGAGTAATTTGACCAGTTTGTACCAAATTCAAATTCAAGAATGATACCGGTAGCCACACCAATGGCGAAATTAATTCCAAAGAGGGTCATCCAGAATTTGGTTATCTTCTTCCATTCTTCATTACCAGTCCTGACATATAGTGTCTCCATAATTGCAACAATGAAGGAAAGACCCAGTGTCAGCGGAACAAATAACCAATGATAAATAGCCGTGAGGGCAAATTGTGCCCTGGACCAATCAACAAGTGAGGGATCAAAGTGATGTGTCATAGGTTAACCATATTAGTAAGTAAATTTGTTAGTATGAAATTTTAATATTAACCGGAACCGTTTAAGCCTGTTTATTCTGAATCTAAAATAAATAATAGGTTTGAATTACAATACTCAGAATATATTACAAAACTATTACAACAATATTTTAGATCAATATGAACTATTTCGTTATAATAATTTGATTATATATCACTTAGGACTAATAAGGCAAATATTACAGCAAATTATGCTGTATATTATTTATCTCAGGAGAAGATATAATGAGAAAAAAGACTTACCTAAATCAGAAATTTAAAATATAGCCTCGCAGATCTGCGGTATCCGGAAGGTCCATTTTTTTCTTTAAACGGACTCTGGCAATCTGAACCGAAGGAACCTTAATGTTGAAAAATCTGGCTATCTCCTTGGTGCCAAAGTTCATTTTGATGCAAGCACAATGTTTAATATCACTCGAAGAAAGCTGAGGGTGAGCCTTCTTCAGTCTGCTGAAAAAGCCAGGATGCACCTCTTCAAAGTTGGCAATAAGCATTTTCCAGTCTTTATCTAACCGCTTATAACTCTTAATTATATCAAATATTTTCCCGAATTCATTCCCTGATTTTAAGTGCTTTTTATCAGCAAGTGTTCTTGTCAGGACATTCTCTATTTCAGATAAAATAGAATTTTTCTGATTCATGTATAATGCATCTGCTGCAACCTGTTTCTGTTTCTTCTCCTTCAATACATCAGCTGTGATATCTACCAGAACAGTTTGTACAAATAACTGATTATCAATGGAATTGTTTTTCACATCAACTCTGAAATATCGTACATTGCCATCCTTGCTTAATATCCTTAGTTTTTCAACCAAGGGGAAAGGAATACTATTATTCTTTATTTTCCTGAATAACTTTTCAGCATGTTTCCTGTCGTTAGGATGGAATAATTCAATAATATCTGATTTTTCGAAGTCAGCAAGAGTCAAAAATCCAAACCAGTCAAGAAATGTTTTATTTACATATACTGGTCTGTTATCCTGAGTAAGTATAAGTCCGAAAGAGGCGTTCTCAGCCAGAAGTTTATATTTTTCTCTTTCATCGAGTATCAGTTTTTCAAGATTGGATATATGTGTTATATCTGCCCTGTACTCAATAAAACCTTCAAGAATGCTATCTTCATTAAACAAAGGAGTATGACGCACCATCCATATCCTGTTGCCTGAAAGGGTGAGAAGTCTTTCAGTAGTCTCAAATTTGCGGCTTACAACAGGACAAGACTGGCATGGTCCGTCGGCATGGAACCAAACCTCGTAACATTTCTTCCCTATATATGAATCATCATAAATATTAAGTTGTTTCTTACCTGCTTCATTAAGCCATAAAATATTATGGTCAGGGCTATAGAAAGCAACAACTTCTTTAAATGCATTTAAAATATCGGTCCTCAGTTTTTCTTCACGTTTCAACTCAGCTTCATACTCTGGCACATTGATTACATTTTTCAGTTCATCACCAGAATACCTGATATTTTCAATGAGGAAATCGGAACGTTCCATATAGTATTATTCACAATCAGTTATTAATGAACCAGATAATAAAGAAAACGAATTATAATTATTAAAGAAAATGATCATTTGCAGTTAAGAATAATTACAGAACTGAGGAATCGCCATTAATTCCTTTATTTAGAGCTGTGATCAAGCCATATTACATTTTGTTCGGATTTATGATCCTTGCCTAGTATATCTTTATAAAGATCAGGTCTTCTGGCTTTTATATATCTATGTCCACCAGATTGTTTAAGTTTTGCCGGTGTAAGTGTTGCTGTTATAAAATCATCACCAAGCTTCCTGCATTCAGAAATTATATCTCCAAAGGGATCAATTATCATGGAACATCCGTTTTTTAACTGGTCATGATCCATCCCTATCGGATTTGAAAAGACAACATAGATTCCGTTATCGTATGCTCTTGAAGGGAGCCATTTCATTAACCAATCGCGTCCTTTCATTCCGTCAAATTCTATTCTCAGGGATGTGGGATCAGATTCCCTTTTCTCCCACAATTTTGGATTAACAAACCCGGCTCCCGGCCTGGTTGAAGGAGTACACATGGTAACATGCGGCATAAAAATTATGTCTGCACCCAGGAGGGTTGTTGCCCTTACATTTTCAATAATATTATTATCATAACAGATAAGAATACCGCATTTCCATCCGAGAAGATCAAATACGCAATATCCATCACCAGGCGTCAGGTAAGGATTTATGAAGGGATGAAGTTTCCGGTACTTTGCGACTAATCCATTCTTGTCAACACATACGTAAGCCTTATAGACCTTGTTTTCACTGTCCTTTTCGAAAAGGCCGGCAAGAATAGCAATATTGTTTTCCAGTGCGATCCGGGTAAGCTTTTTTACACTTTCCCCTTCAGGAATAAATTCAGCAAGATCCAGCAAATCTTCTTTGGAAAGATATCTGGCAAAAGTATAACCGGTTATTGAACACTCATGGAAAGCAATGGCCTGAGAACCTTCCATTGCAGCTTTTTGTGCAAGATTTTCAATTACAGATAAATTGAAATTCTTATCACCACTCCTGTTCTCAAACTGGGCAGTCGATATTTTAAGTTTTTTCATTTTTACAGCCGAAAAAAGCTGGTCGTATAAACTAAATGCTATTTTTTCTTCTTCATCAGGAAAAAACCTGCAGCACCCAGAACCACTACGGCTCCGATTATTATGCCAATAGTTGCAGTACTCCCTTTGGATTTGCTTTTATCGTCTTCAGCAGCATAATAAAATGTCGGTTTTGCATCGGTATCCATATTTACAGTATCTTTCTTTGGTTTGGGCTGCTCCTGAGCAATTGCCGGACTCATACTTCCGAGAAAAAGGAGCAATGTCATTGAAAACATTAAAACTGATTTTTTCATTTTGTGACTTTTTATAGTTTATTTTAAAGTATCTGCAAGTTCATCGTACTTTTTTGCAATATCAGGGTCCGAGTCTCTGTAACTATCAGCCAGGGCAATTATTGCTGGTTTATACCGTGGATTTATCGTCAGGCACCTTCTGAGCAAACTTCTTGCCCTGATAATATCCCTGTTAACCAATAATCCGGACAGTCCGACATATGCTTCAAAGTACTTTCTGTTAGCCTCAATAAGTCGCTGGTAGTACACAATTGCTTCATCTGTTCTGCTTTGCGATTTGGCAATATTTCCCAGGTACATAAGTATAGGTTCAAAGTCAGGATTTATTTCCAATCCATTCTTTAAAACAGAGTCTGCCCTTTGATACTGACCATCATTAAATAAAGCTGCTGCAAAATTATAAAAAATCATTTCATCCTTATCATTAACCCTCAATACCTTTTCAAAGTAATTTATTGCATCCTTGTTTCTGCCTTCATTTAAAGCAATATATCCATTGAAATCATCTTTTGATTTTCTCTCAATAACAGCACAAACAGGGATCTTATCAGCATATATTATATGTATGGAATTATCGGGAGGCCAGATACTATTCTTTAACTGGTATGGTGAGATATAACGGTTTACGACAATTGAATAGTCCCAATCTGACTGGCTTCTCTCCTCATACCTGAAATATGACGTCTCAATTTCAGGATGATGGCGGAATAACCATTCAACTGAAAACGTGGCTTTTATTTTTACCGGAGTTGAAACCTTTTTTTCCTTCAGATATCTGATAAGCCATTCCGAAGCCTCTGTCTGGCTTACATAATAATAATCCGTTTCATAATTTGCATAAGCTCCCTTCAATCCGCCAACCATCTGATTATAATAAATATAGCTGTAATGATAATTCATAAACATGAACCTCAGTGGATGGACTGATAATACTATTATTAGTATAGCTGTACCCACTTTAATAAAGATATTTCCCAGATATTGGAATACGTAATAAAATCCTGTAGATGATAATAATATAATTGCAGGGTATAAAAATAGAAATTGTCGCCATGAGCTGTAAATATTAGACTTTTCATAAACAACAAAAACCAGGGGAAACAAAACTGTAAAAATCACAAACCAGAATAAAATACTCTTTTCGTGGTCATTCCTGAATCTTGTTAAAATGCAGTATAATACCAAACCACTTAAAACAAGAACAGGAATTGTTATCAACATTGATTTTGGAAGGTAGTACCATGGCATGTAATCTGACCACTCAACTTTCCCTTCAAATATCTGTCTGAAGGTGTCAGGAAAATGAGCCATAAAATGATAAGAAGCAAGAACATTTTTTACAGGACTCTGAATTGCATATGGCCATAAAAGAGTGCCTGAAAACCATGATACAATTGCAATTATGATAATACATAATAACTTTCTCCTGATCTCAATAAAATCAATTATATTATCTCTCAGATATTTAAATAAATAGAAGATGAAAAAGAAAAAGAACAGGTAACATATCAAAAGTAATCCACCCGCCCTTATGCTGATTGAAAAAGCTATACTGGCAGTCATCAACATAATATCTGTAACAAGAAATTTCCTTCCTGATACCAGAAATTTAAGAGTATAAAAGGTACTTGATATATAAGCTAATGCAAAAGGAATATCCTTCAGGTTATTCTGGCTATGTCCGATAAAAGTCGGTGAAACTGCAAACAGGATAAGTACCATAATGCCCGCTCCGTAACCGTTCAGCCATACTGCAAACAGAGCAGTAATGAATATTGTGAGCCACCCTGCCACTGAACTCATGATGTGACGAAACTGGTAGATATTGTCAATATTAAACCACCTGATCAGTATTGTTACCAGGTTATCATACGACTGACCATAATATTTCAGATGAGTTACAGGAGTATCCAGGGCAGATTGATCTTTACCATGAGTAGCAAAGTAATTAAATACTGAGACTGATTGATTATAGTGTAGAACCTCATCGCAAGTTATGCCTGCATTCCTGTTTGTGAGGAGCATAACAAAAAACAGTAATGCGGAAGAAATATTAAAGATATATTTTAACCACTTTTCTTTCATCATTTTTCCGAACAGCCATCGTAAAATTTCCTGACGAAATAGACCGGACGGTTTTGTGATTCCTTATAGCTTCTAAAGACATATTCACCGAGGATGCCAAGGAACACCAGTTGAATTGATCCAAGAAAATAGATACTCAGAAGTGTTGATGACCATCCGATTAGTGCAAACCCATAAACCTTGGCAATTAAAACATATATTCCAGCACACATAAAAACAATTGTTCCGATTGTCCCAATGATGAGGCAAAAACGTATTGGTATTCTCGAGAAGGAAAAGATTGCATCAGCTGCGAGGACAAACAACTTGCGAATACTCATCTTAGGTTCTCCTTTAAAGCGGCCTTCTCTTAAAAATTCGACATAGCCTTGCCTGAATCCGATAAATGTTCTCATGCCCGGAAGATATCTGACTTTCTCTTTCATTTTAAGTAGTGCATCAACAGCTTCCCGCTTCATCATGGAGTAGTTTCCGGAATTCTCCATGTTTTTTATCTCTCCGATATTCTTAAATATAAAATGAAATAAAAATGCATACAGGTTACGTCTTTTTTTACCTTTTCTTCCAATTCTTTTCCCACTAACAATATCAAAATCTGATTCATTGATCATTCTGTACATTTCTGAAAGCAGTTCAGGAGGATCCTGGAGGTCACCATCCATCATTGCAACCAACCGGCCACTGGCATGTTCCAGCCCGGCGGTAAAGGCAGCCTGATGTCCAAAATTCTTCGACAAAGACAACACTTTTATCTTCCTGTTTTTCTGTTGCCAATACAAAATTCTATTAAGACTCTGGTCTGTACTCCCATCATCAACAAATATCAACTCATAATCAGAAATAAAAGATTCCAGAGCTGATACAGTTCTTTTTACCAGCTCATCTATAAGCTTCTCTTCATTATATATTGGTATAACCAATGAAAGCATCCGTTTGTGTTTTAAATATTTGATGCCGATTAAACCTCTGTGTAACTCTGTGCTCCTCTGTGCAACTCTGTGTAAGTTCTTAAAATTCACTTACACAGAGATCCACTGAGGTATCACGGAGGGCCACAGAGTATTGCTATTTTGTTTGTAATCTTGAAAGCGCAAATTCAGCTTCATCCTTTAACTCAGCATTTGATGTAAGATCTTTAATTGCAGGTACGGAATAGTCTGATCCCATCCAGCTTAATTCCCGAAGCAAGAGTTTCTTAGCCTCAACTGTTGCTTCGCTGTTATTAAGAACTTTTACTATCATCTTCTCCAGGTTTAATAAACCCTGGGTGTCTCCTGCCAGGTTACGGATATGACTTTGCAGACAAGTCAGATATTTTGTGCTTTTTGCAATATCATAACCGCCGATATTTGCCATTGCCTCTTCCAGAGTCATCTCTTTGTAATCAGAACGGAGAACGGTTCCGGCCGGACTGGGAAAATCGGATGGGACAGGCTGAGTGACACTACCAGTAACTGCCCATTCTGCGCCTCTCTGTAAAGTTGTGATAAATCCGGCACATTGCATTGCGGGACCTCCGTCTTCATCAGCATGACCCATTGCAGTATGAAAAATTCTGCCATTGCCGTATGTGATTGTCATCAGCATGGGTTCGTCTCTCATTGTTCCTCCACCTGCTGCTGAATCAGCAAAAGCAGTAGCCAGTATCTGCATGTTTTTTGCAGGTCCCCTCAGAAGACTATACAGCTCATCATTCCCATGCAACCATCTCGATGGTAATCCTTTGGTAATTGGATGATCGGTAATCCTGGTTTTTACCAAATACTCTCTTCTTTTTCCATGAGTACCACCGGGACCGGCCGATGTATCAGTTACAAGAACATTGTTTTTATAATATACGTACGGACCATCTTTCTCGGAACGGTTGCCCCATCCTCCAAGACCTGTCATTTCGTTATATTCTTTCCATTCCGGAAATGAATTATCAGCAGCATGGTAAATGACAACACCACCGCCATTTTTAACATATTCCGTAAATCCGGCCTTTACTTTGTCCGACCATGAATCACCGTTATAATCAAGAACAACAAGTTTGTACTTGGAAAAGTCGGGACTAAAGGTACTCATATCTCCACCTTTGTCGGGAGTGATCATAATCTCTGATGTAAACAAACCAGTTTCGTCAAGTATCTGTTTCAGAATGGGAGAACTTGCTTTCCAGTTATGATTATTCTGTCCGGTGATGATTAAAGTTTTAAATCCTGTCTCTTTTTTACAGGCAGAGAAGAAGGTTAAAAAACCTGCTATTACTATTAGAAATAAATATTGCTTTTTCATTATAATATCTGATTAAACGGTTGGTAATGTCCACGGCTGACGGTAAGGACGGTTCAGTAGTCGGCTTGCTACTGGATTGCCTATTATCTCTTCCTTATCCGGATCCCACTTAATTGTTTGTCCGGTGGTCATGGCTATTTCACCCAGTAAAGCAACAGATATTGCGCGGTATGCTACTTCAACAGGTGCAATTGCCGGTTTTCCCGACCTTACACAATCTATAAAGTTTTGCCAGTGATTTTCACTCTTATATAACCGGATCTCATTTTCACCGATAACTTCATTCAGTATTTTGGGATCGGATGCGGAAATAACGTTTCCTCTGTCAACGTGAACCCATCCCAGGTCTCCATGCCATGTAGTTCCCATTCCAAGAGGAAGTCTTGATGCATTTGCAACCCGCATTTCAATTCCATTTGCATACTTGCAAAGAAAATCATATTCAACAGGTACATTGAAAATACCTTCAACAGGATAAACACCTGCTCCGGATATTTCAGCCGGACCTGTATGCTCCAAACCAGCTCCCCAATTTGCAATATCGATATGATGCCCTGCCCAATCGGTCAGCTGGCCACCGGAATAGTCGAGTATCCAACGCCAATCCCAGTGTGAGACACCACGATAAGGTACTTTCAAAGCAGGTCCCAGCCACATTTCCCAGTTCAGTTCCGCTGGAACGTCCTTTACAGGAGGCGTGCCGATACCCTTATTTCCATCAGGAAGTCCAACTTCAATATATTTTATTTTCCCAACACGCCCATTGATGGCAAGTTCGGCTCCACGGTGAAAATGAGGCTGAGAACGCTGCCAGCTGCCTGTCTGCCAGATAATGTTGTTCTTTTTTACAGAATTTACAATATTCTGACCATCTTTAATAGTACGGCATATTGGCTTTTCACCATAAACATTCAATTTTTTATTAGCAGCCGCGGAATAGATAATTCCATGCCAGTGGTCAGGAAGGGCAATGGAAACTGCATCCAGTTTTTCCTTCTCAAGAAATTCCCTGTAGTCGCCATAGGTACGGCAGTCGCTGTTTTTATATGCAGTATCGACTGTTTCCTTGGCTTTTGCGAGATGAAGAGCATCCACATCGCATACAGCAACAAATTGAACACCATTTTTAAGTCCCAGAAAGTCTCTCATATTGCTCATTCCCTGAGATCCTGTACCGATTGCACCAATCACGATACGATCACTGGGAGCAATTCTCCTGCCCATTCCAAGCGCTGATGAAGGAATGATCTGAGGAAGAACTATTGCACCAGCTACAACTGCAGCTGAACGTTTAACAAATTCCCTTCTTGATGATTTGTTTTTCATGCTGGTTTGATTTTTATTATGAAATTACAACTTTAATTCTAACCTTAAAAATTCATAAACTTTGTGAACCCTTGTATTCCAGATAGCTTTCTGGACCATTGAGTTCCTTTCTGGTAATGGATTTTTTACCATAAAGCCCACCCGGCTGACGCCGGTCGGACGGGTAGCTCGAAGGTTAATACGAAGTAACACAAAGGAAAACAATAAAATAACAATATTCATGAATAATCTAAATAGTGACAGCTGTTCCGGGAATGGGTGTTTCAAAAACCATATTGACCGGTCCAAACTCAATTTTAGCAGGTCCGAGGTCCATATCAGATTTAAAAATTTCGTCCCAGCTGATAGCTCGTCCTGTATAAGCTGCCGTTCTGCCCATGATAGCTGTCAGAGTTGAAATGGCTGTCTGCTCAGCTTCATTCACATAACTTCCTGTTCTGATGGCATGGACCAGGTGCATATGTTCCTGTACGTAGGGAGGAATTTTTACCTGGTTCAACGGATTACCATTTTCATCCTTGGGATATTCGAATTGCCATTTTACATTTCCCTTAAGGTCCCATATAGTGTTCATACAGTTGGTATAACCTTCTGTTCCCATAATAATTTCTCCGGTGCCGTTTGCACAACTGTCTATCTGACGACACATACTATGTGAACTGACTCCGTTTCCATAATCAAAGTCAATACTGAAAAAGTCATATTGATCTCCTGTAAGTCTTCTGTGACGTCCACCGTAACCAATTGCTTTTTCGGGGTGTTTACCCAGAAACCAGTTGATAACATCAATATTATGTACATGTGTATCGAGAATGTGGTCACCACATAACCAGCAGAAATTGTTCCAGTTACGGATCATGTACTCCATATCATTCCATCCCTTTTCCCGTTCACGGAACCAGACATGGTCCTGGTTCCAGAATGCTTTGGCAGAGGTGATGGTTCCTATCGCACCATTCACTACCTGTTTGTATGTCTCAATATAATCTTCCTGGTGACGTCTCTGGGTTCCCGTTACAACACATAAACCAATGGCTTCTGCTTTTTTACCCGATGTTATTACTGATCTTATTCCAACAGGATCAACAGCTACCGGCTTTTCCAAAAAAGCATGTTTGTTATTCGATACTGCCTCCAGAAAATGGTCGGGACGAAACTGTGGCGGAGTTGCAAGTATGACAACGTCAACATCAGGAAGAGCCATTAACTTCTTATAACCATCAAATCCGACAAAACAGTTTTCAGCAGGTATAGGAAGGTTGAATGAGGCAAATCTTGCACGGCAGGCATCGATCTTATCCTGGAACACATCGGCAAGGGCAATAATCTCAAGATCAGGCCCTGCACTTATAAAATTGATTGCTGCCCCGGTTCCCCTTGCCCCTGTACCAACAAGACCGGCTCTGATTTTTTTCCCTTTTGGTGCACCACTTAATATCGGNGGTAGTCCTGATAATTCAGGAACAATCTTTCGCTTACATGCAGAAATTATGGCACCGGTACCGGCCAATCCCATGCCGGCAAGAGCTGTTCTTCCAATGAATTTTCGTCTGTCAATATTCTTCATAATTTTCCTGTTAAACAAATCGATCTATTGTCCGGTTAAACTGTCAGTTTCGCAAACCACCCTGAATCCGACATCAATACAATCAGAATACCACCATATGCTTTTTGGCATCTGCGGATCAGTCACCAACCATGCTTTTGTTTTTGCAAAATCACGGGCGGCGCTCCTAACATCTTTAGCATCGCTTTTAAATGAGCCTCCACGAATAACATGCTCCAGCCCTTTTCCAGGTCCATAAGGATTTACAGCGGCAACAGAATCGGCTTTATAAGTATCGGGAGAATAAAAATCGAGACAAAACTCAGCAACGTTTCCTGCCATATTCTTAAGACCGAATGGATTCGCTTTTACTGAGAGAGGCTCTTGTGTTCTTGAAGAACCATTTACTTTATAAATAACTCTTGATGCTATGTTTGAAGTATCAGGACCAAATATTTTCTTAAAGAAGCCGGCAGATGTGAACTTTTTTGGATTTCCATCGAAGAAATATGGAGTTTCAGTACCGCCCCTGCAGGCATATTCCCATTCAGCTTCAGTAGGCAGTCTGTATTTTTTTCCTGTAACCTTTGATAACCACTGGCAATAAACGTTTGCTGCATGCCATGACATAGTTATTGCAGGTCGTGCACCTTTACCCCAACCCTGATCAGGAGCGCCCCATGGCGGAGTTGCTCCGCTTATTGCATCAACATTCTTTTTAACAACAGTCTGCCCTTCTGTCCTTCCCTGTGAACCCGTTGCCCTGAAGAAAGCCAGGTACTCATCCCAGGTAACCTCAGTTTTTGCAATCCAGAATTTAGATACGGTTACTTTCCTGAGAGGACCTTCATCCGGTTTACGCAATGGCTCGTTATCAGGGCTCCCCATATTAAATGTTCCTCCGGGAAGAGCTACCATTTCAAAGGAGACATTAGTACCGGGAATCATTTCATTG
>JGI20214J51088_10000412_pt1 | contig 30123 bp, 26 predicted proteins | sample WetSurMetagenome_FD_51088 | JGI IMG/M metagenome (IMG submission 51088) | reverse complement strand
CGAAACGGCTTGTCCAAAGGAGTTTACGGGGATTCCGTCCTTAGAAAAATCCACAACGGACAGCTGGTCCGCGTCACCTGTTCCGATTCGGGTCCGGCGGAAATCCGCGTGGAAGCGATGCCTGCTGCGGCGCGCCTGACCCTGGGCGAAAAACTCAACCTGAATAACGCAGCAGAAGAGGAATTACTGCTTGTCCCCCAGATGAAAGCCGCTTTTGCCGCAGCTATTATAGACCGTCGCAGCAAGCGGCAATGGCAGCGGTTGGATGAACTGCAGGAGATTCCAGGTATTGGCCCCAAGACCGTCGGAAAGTGGCGAAGCTATCTGGAGGCGAAAGAGAATGACGAGGGAGGAGAACATGGAGCGAGGCGATAATGTTGTGTATGCTGGGAGTCTCCTGACCGAACACGACATATACCTGTTCAAGCAGGGCAATCATTTTACGCTCTCGGACAAATTGGGCGCGCATATGATCGACCTGAACGGCATCGAAGGAACCCACTTTGCGGTATGGGCGCCGAATGCGGAGAAGGTCGCCGTCATTGGAGACTTCAACGAATGGAACAAAGCATCGCATCCACTGAAGGTCAGAGGGGATGCCTCCGGCATCTGGGAAGGTTTTGTGGAGGGGATCGGCATCGGTGCCGTCTACAAGTATCATATCGTGTCCAAACACAGTGGATACCGTGTCGATAAGGGCGATCCCTTTGCCGTGTATTCACAGCAGCCGCCTGATACCGCGTCGGTCGTCTGGGACCTTGAACATGACTGGCTTGACGAAGCATGGATGGAAAAGAGGAGCAAGGCCAACGCCCTCGATGCTCCGGTATCGACTTATGAAATCCATCTCGGCTCCTGGAGAAGGGTGCCCGACGAGGACAACCGGCCGCTGACCTACCGGGAGATGGCGGATTATCTCCCCGGGTATCTTCGCGAGATGGGTTTCACCCATGTGGAATTCCTCCCGGTAATGGAGCATCCCTTTTTCGGTTCATGGGGTTATCAGACCGTGGGTTACTTCGCTCCCACGGCGAGATATGGCACGCCTCAGGATTTGATGTTCCTCATCGACGAGCTTCATCGCAATGATATCGGAGTGATCCTCGATTGGGTGCCTTCGCACTTTCCCAGCGACGAGCATGGACTGGTTTATTTCGATGGCACCAACCTGTTCGAACATGCCGATCCCAAAAAAGGGTTCCATCCCGAGTGGAAGAGCTACATTTTCAACCATGGAAGGTACGAGGTGAGGTCATTTCTCATCAGCAGCGCCCTCTTCTGGCTTGAAAAATATCATGCCGACGGACTCAGGGTCGATGCCGTGGCTTCCATGCTCTATTTGGATTATGCGCGCAATGAGGGAGAATGGATCCCCAATGAACACGGCGGCAAGGAGAACCTGGATGCGATCCAATTTCTGAGGCGGTTCAATGAGATCATATATGAACGGCATCCGGATGTGCAGACCATTGCCGAGGAATCCACCTCCTGGCCGATGGTTTCCAGGCCAGCCTACGTTGGGGGACTGGGATTCGGCATGAAGTGGAATATGGGATGGATGCACGATACCCTCGACTACTTTGCCAAAGAGCCGATCCATCGCAGGTATCATCAGAATCAACTCACCTTCAGTATCTGGTATGCTTTTTTTGAGAATTTTGTCTTGCCGTTGTCGCACGACGAGGTCGTTTATGGAAAGGGTTCCTTGATTAGGCAAATGCCCGGTGACGATTGGCAAAAATTCGCCAATCTTCGGCTCTTGTTTGGCTACATGTACGGCCATCCCGGCAAGAAGCTGCTGTTTATGGGGGGCGAATTCGGGCAGTGGGACGAGTGGTATCACGAAAAGAGTCTGGATTGGGACCTGCTCGAATACCCGATGCACCAGGGCATGCAACGGTGGGTGCAAAGTCTGAATGCCGCATACCGAAGGGAACCGGCATTGTACGAGGCGGATTTCACCCAGGAAGGCTTTGAGTGGATCGATGCGTGCGATGCCGACGCGAGTGTCATCAGCTTTCTGAGGAAGGGCAAGAAAACGGGTGACATAGTCATAGTGGCGGCCAATTTTACTCCCGTTCCCAGAATTGGCTATCGCTTGGGAGTACCGAGAGGCGGTTTTTGGAGCGAAATCCTGAACAGCGACGCAAAGCTCTATGGTGGAAGCGGTCATGGGAATTTTGGCGGCATGGAAGCGGATTCTGTCCGTTCCCACGGAAGACCCTTTTCCCTGCCTTTGGTGCTGCCTCCCCTGGGAGTTGTTTTTCTCAAGAGCGAAGCTAAAAGGGAAATCAGACCCGTTCCCGTTGATCTTGAAGGGTTGCCTTCGGACAAGGCTGATTCCTCGGAGCTCCAAATCAAGGTGACGGACCAAGACCAACCGGAACGGAAGCAGGGAGGTTTCGAGACCACCTTGCTTCCGGTTCAGGTGAAGCCGCTGAAAGCACTGGAATAGGCAGGCTGTCGCAGCGGCGGCTTGGGTGGAATCGAAGGTCACTCGGGCATAGACCGGAGTGTCCGGTGGCATCGTGTGCTTTGAGGTCCCTGTTGCCGTGAGGATGACGCCATGGGATGGGGGCTCAAAGTGTTTCTGCAGGGTTAGCCTATGAAAACGAGACGAAGCGGCGTTTTGCTTCACCTTACTTCCCTTCCTTCCCCCTATGGGATCGGCGATCTTGGACCGGGCGCCTGCTGCTTTGCGGATTTCCTCGCCGATGCCGGCCAAAGCCTCTGGCAGATTTTGCCGGTCAATCCTACCTCTCCAGCAAGCGGGAACTCCCCCTATAGCTCTTTTTCCGCTTTTGCGGGGAACCCGCTTTTGATCAGTCCGGAACGGATGGTGCAAGAGGGTTTCCTGGTGCCCGCCGAGGTTGAAGAGCCTCCGGCATTTGATGCTGGAAAGGTGGACTATGACGCGGTTGCTGTCTATAAGTTTGATTTGCTTCAACAAGCCTTTCAGAGGTTTGCGCAAAGCCTCTGTGATGATTTCGATTTTACGGGATTCTGCCGCGAAAACGCTTACTGGCTTAATGATTATGCGCTGTTTATGGCGTTTAAAGAACACTTCAAGGGGATCGCGTGGAGCGCTTGGCAGCCCGGGATAAAGCAAAGAGCACGGGCGGACCTGCATGCATGGCAGGACCGGTTAGCTGAGAGAGTTCTGGCTGAGAAATTCTTCCAGTATCTCTTTTTCAAGCAGTGGTCAGCATTCAGAGGCTACTGTCAGCAGAGAAATATCCAGATTATCGGCGACCTCCCCATCTATGTGAGCTATGACAGCGTGGATGTCTGGTCCCATCCCCAGTTGTTCCAGTTGGACGAGGAGCAAAACCTTACCGTCGTTGCCGGCGTGCCTCCCGATTATTTCAGTGTCAGTGGTCAGCTTTGGGGCAATCCGGTTTATCATTGGCCGGCGCTCAAGGACTCGGGTTACCGGTGGTGGATTGAGCGTTTCGATCATAATCTGCGACTCTTCGATGCCATCCGGCTTGATCACTTCCGGGGATTTGTGGGTTATTGGGCGATTCCGGGCTCTGAGACCACAGCGATCAATGGAAGATGGGAGTCGGCTCCGGCGCGTGACTTCTTCTCTACTCTCTATAAGCGTTTCCCCTACCTCCCGGTCATTGCCGAGGATCTTGGCGTGATCACGCCGGATGTTAGAGAGATCATGGCCTGTTTTGATTTTCCGGGAATGAAGGTGCTGCAGTTTGCTTTCGGCGAGGACGTGTCAGCCAATCCCTACGCTCCCCATAACCATACCACGAATGCCGTTGTCTACACGGGAACCCACGACAACAATACCACCAGGGGATGGTTCAAACATGAACTCGATGAGGAGGGGAGAGAGAGACTTTGCCGCTATCTTGGGACAAATGTGGTTGAGGATGAGATTCACTGGAACCTGATAAGGCTTGCCATGATGTCGGTTTGCGCTTCGACCGTGATTCCCATGCAGGATATCCTGGGACTTGGAGAGGAAGCGCGCATGAACGTGCCGTCCGTCGCTCATGGCAACTGGGGATGGAGGCTCCGCCCCGAGCAGTTGAGCGCGGGATTGGCGCAGAAGCTGGCAAGAATGACTCGCCTTTATGGGAGAGCCTGTTGCCCAACTCCTGCACACCCCGATTGCCTCAAATTGACATCCGGAATGGCAACCTGATGTGGCGAAATCCCGCTTCAGTTCAGCAGGGAGGTGAATGAGGATTGACCGTTGTTCCGTTTCAAGGTAACCTTACAGATCTTCATTGGGCGTTTGATTGAGCGAAAAAAGAATATTTCTCCGGAGCTGGTGAAGTGATTATCGGCAGTGATATCCTTGAAAAAACCTGCAAGGACATGATCGAAAACATCCTGTTCTGTCTTGGGGATGCCCACAAAGGGACCATATACCGCGTTGGTCAGATGCCCAAATTGCAGGCTGTGCGCATCACTTCCGGAGCTCTGACCCTGGGTTCCGAGCAGATCCTGTGGGGTCTTCCGGAGACCTCGGACTACAATTTCCCGGGTAAGACCTGGGAGCATTACCGTGATCGACCTGAGCACATAAGGGAGGCCATGGGGTGGTGTGTGGAAAGGCAGAAAAGCTGGACAGCAGACAACCCCTACGAGGACGCTCGGAGCGTTCGCAAGCAGCTGAGCGGTGAGATCGAGGACTCTCATCACATGGAACCTGTGCTCGTGAGGAAGGCCGACCTCTACTGGGATCAGGCCGAGCTCCCGGAATATCCTCTGGATCACGAAGGGAAGGCGATCTGGAAGGATTCCGAGTATGTGGTTGTCGCGGTTATCAAGATTCACTTTAAGGTCGGGACCATTAAGCGTGGGGATCGCTCCACCAAGATCATCAAGAAACTCTCACAGACCCTCGGGACGGAACTGCTTTCCCTGCACATCCGCGAAACGCTGTCGGAGGCCCAGGAAGCCCTAACGCGTCAACGCCTTCAAAGCTGCAATGTTCTGGCTCATGAGATGCGAAATACCCTGGTGAAGTTGGGCTTCATCTTCTCTGCGATAAACGCGGAGATAGGGTTCCTGAGGGAACAGTGGGAAGTGCAGCTGGAAAAGGCCTTTCCTGATATGGCGAGCAAGAAGGTGATCCTTGCACGGCTCAGCCGCCTTCTCGAGTCACGCCTGCCGCAACTGAACGGTGCGGGAAAGATCAGTGAGTTGGCTAAGGAGTTGTTGAGCGAGCAGCAGCAGTTGGCACGCATGCCCCTCATGCCTCACGTCGGCGAAAAATGGGTCAATAACCGAATTCGCCCGAAGTGGTGCTGGCTCTTGTCGGAAGTCGGCGCATGGGAATCGGAGGAATTGGAAATCCAGCAACTGCTCGAATCCCTGCAGAAGGTCATCTGGATAGGGACGGACAAAGACCTGGCCCTCCAGGTGAACCACCTGCCTCCGGATCTGAGAACCATTTGGCCCAAAATTGCCTACGTCGATTTTAAAGCCGACAAGATGCATGTTTTACAAGAAATAATGTACTTTCTTGACCACCCCGCACTAGACATTCCCCACCAGCAACAGACGAAGAAAATCCTTACCTCCCTTAAAGCACTGGTCGAGATGATCCCGGAATTGGAAGAGAGGGCCAACCGAATCATCTATTCTCTCAGAAACGGTGCATCGTTCGAAGCTTGCTAATGGGCATGACCTTCTGGTCACAACAAAGCATGAGATCCCTCCTTCGTCATTCCAGCATCCCCGGATCAGGTCCGGGGTAAAATCCAGTTTTTTTGAAGTCCTGGACCCCGGCCAGAGCTTGTCCCCGCAGGCTCCCCGCCTAAAGCCTGCGGGGACAAGCTTAAGCGGGGAGCATGCCGGGGTGACGGGTTGGGGGAATTTCATATGAACCTTCAGAGCAGCTGAATTCCCGAAGGGAGGTGGTCATCGCCTGTCGCTGTTGGCCTTCTCCTCCAGCTCGTAAGTGACAGTAATCTTTTCATTGGCACTCGAAATCAGCTTCAGGGAGGGCGGAGTGAGGACCAGCGTCGTCGTGACCGACCCCGATTTAGCCAGACCGTCGAGGCGCACCGGAGCTGTATAAATGGTGCTGGTGCGTTCCAGGACTTGGCTGCCGCCGATTACCTTGACGGCTTCGGGTGTCACCATGACTTTTATCAGGTTCAAATTGTCCGGTAGCTTGCCTGCCCAATCAACCTGGACCGGCAATTCCTTGGTGACCGGAGCATCGAGATTCACGTCGATATTGGATGGTTGGACCTTGTTGAGAAAAATCCCCGGAGGGAGCACGATATTGTCCTGGGTGATGGGAAACACATTCCGCCCTTCAACGGCTTTGCTGAGGTCCACACGCACCAGGACCTGCCCCGGCTGCAATGACTTGATCAGGGCGCTCGAACCATACAGCTGGAGGCGGGCTTCATCGGTCGAGGTGTCCAGAATTTCATAGGCTAGAGGACGGTTGACATACTCAATGGGAACATTCAGAGCAATAATGGTGTCCTGGCTTCTGGTGAAGCCAAACCAGATGCCGGTCATCACCAGAAGAGACAGGACGGCTGCCAGAGAGAGCTTCAGGCGTTCGCGTTTCTGGATGTTCGTGGGAATGCCGTCGGAAAGGTTGAGATGCCGATTGAGCAGTTGCGAAAGCTCTCCCGGTTCACTGAAAGGGGCGAGAGTGCTGTCTTTGGCAACGGTGATCCTTCCTCGCTCTTCCGATACCACAACCACCAGCGCATCGCTGCGCTCTGCCAGACCGAGAGCCGCGCGGTGCCGAGTCCCATAGTAAGAAGGCAGATCCTGCCGCTGGGAAAGGGGCAGCAGCACACCCACTTCCACAATCTGATCTCCGCGGATGATGATGGCGCCGTCATGAACGGGGTTGTTCGGCCAAAATATGCTCAAGAGCATCTCCTGGGAGACCGTCCCGTGCCAGAGAATGCCCCCATGGACGAGATCTCCGAGTTCCTCCTTCGCAGGAAAAACGAGCAGGGCGCCGATCCGCTTTTTGCCCATCTGAAAGACCGTTTGTACCACGATATCGACGGGTGTTGAGTGTTCTCGGATCGGAGAACCCCAGATGAAAGCCTTGAGATTTCGCACCTGGAGGGCCGAACGGATCTCATTGCGGAAGACGACGATGATAATAACCGCCGCTGCGGTGGTTATGCCTCTTACCGCCCAACTGGTCAGAATGAGACCCATGGAGGCTGCCACTTCCTGCAAAATCCAGAGCGAGGTTATCCCGACAAGCACGCGAAAGGCGTTGGTTCCATGAAAAAGGACATAGACGCGGAAAAGGATATAGCTGTTGATGATGATATCCACCAGGTCTTGCCAGCGAATGGTCGAAAGAAATTTAAGAAAACGGGTCATGGCATAGAATCGCGTAAATGAGACAGGCCTAGTCGGTAATGCTGAACCTCAGGACATTGAAAACACGGCCGTTCTGATCGGTGACCTCGACCCTCCAGGGACCTTTGTCAGTTTCCCGGAGCTGGATCACACTATATGTAGCCCATTTGGGCGGATACACTCTGAGTCTGGTTTGCGTACTCAGCTCATCCCGGTGGTACCAGCGATGGTAGATCAGAGCAGGCTGAGGAACGGGGTCGAACGAAGTAAAGCAGCAGACTTGGCCGTTGGAAACCGAAAAGACAATTCCGGGCCGCGTCGGAAGGAGGTTGTCAACTCTCTCGCACATGGTGGCGTTGATGAGCTTTGGTCTTTGCGGCGGTTCGGTCGTTTCCGCGACCGGTGCGGAGGAAGGCTCCACCGCCTGTGCGAAGCTGTTGCCGCCGGCCACCACCAAAGCGAGTACCACCGGGATAAGCACCAGGAATTTCTTCCGTCCTTTATCCATAGAATCCCTTCCACAGTATGCAGCAAGACCAATTCCCATGCGGGTCGATCCAAAAGCCTGCAGCCCGGGGGTCACTTGCGGTGAGTCATCGGAGTCCCGGGTACACCTCTTCTCTAAACGGCATAACAGCATCTAACCCTGATGCAGGAGTCCGCCCTCCTTGAGGTTTGGAAGAATGAAAAGAGCTCCTGCAGGACGTCCCTATGAATAAGACATAAAACCGACATGGAGGGCAAGTAAAAGGTGGCACTTTTCGCAAAAATAGAAAGATTGGCGGTGGGTATGGCGTCAGTTGCGAGGTGCCGATTGACATCCCCTTTAGAATTCAGTAAATATTCAGCGGGAAAGGAAGGTGATATGAGAGTAACCCATCAATACCAAATAGCAGTGGCGGCCGCCGCCGCCACGTCAGCCTGGGCGACGGTCGGTGCCGTGAGGTGTCATTAACAGCTGGTTCCTACCGAAAGCCATGGGCTAAAGCGCCGGCCCTTGGCATATCGCAGCCCCGGGTCGAGTGCCCGGGGCTTTTTTTTTGGGGTGACCGCGAGCATTGCCGACAAACAGGAGGAGAGCCATTATGCCTGAAACTCCAATTATTCGCTTTGCCCAGCGAATGGAGCAACTGCCGCCCTATCTTTTTGGAATGATCAACAAGATGAGGATGGAAAAGCGTTCGGAGGGCCATGACGTCATTGACCTGGGTATGGGAAACCCCATCGACCCGGCTCCCGAGGCGGTGACCCAGAAACTTTGCGAAGTGGTACAAGATCCCAAGAGCCATCGCTATCCGGTGGCCTCAGGACTGCGCAGCCTGCGCCGGGAAATTGCTCTCTTCTATGGACGGGATTATGGCGTGGAATTGGATATGGAGACCGAAGTCCTCTGCACCATAGGCTCAAAAGAGGGAATATCCCATCTGTGCCTCGCTCTGGTCGGGCCCGGAGACACGGTCCTGGTGCCGACGCCGGCCTTCCCGATACATATCTACGCGACCATCATCGCCGGCGGTAATGTGATTCGGATTCCCCTTGGCAATGAGGCGACTTTCCTGGAACGTATTGCCACCATGTGTGAGTCTCTCTATCCCACTCCCAAGGTCTTGATCCTCAATTACCCTCATAATCCGACTGCCTCCGTCGCCACTATTGAGCTTTTTCAGGAGATCGTGCGGCTGGCCAGGAAATTCCGATTCATGGTCATTCAAGATTTCGCCTATGCCAAGATCACCTTTGACGGCTACAGCGCGCCGAGTTTCCTCCAGGTGCCCGGGGCCAGGGAGGTGGGGGTGGAGTTTGGCTCTTTTTCAAAGTCGTACAATATGGCCGGATGGCGCGTCGGCTATTGCGTGGGAAATAAGGAAATCATCCAGGGGCTTGCCAAAATCAAGGGCTACTATGATTATGGTATCTTCTCGGCGATCCAGATAGCGGGCATCGTTGCGCTGCGAGAATGCGCCGCGGAGGTCGTTGAGCAGGCGCGGATCTACGAACAGCGACGCGATGTACTCTGCAGGGGACTCCGGCGCATTGGGTGGCCGGTGACCGAGCCTAAAGCGGGGATGTTTGTGTGGGCCAAAATCCCTCCACCGTTCGAGCAGATGGGCTCTATGGCTTTTGCCATAAAACTTATGGAGGAAGCAAATGTGGCTGTTGCTCCGGGAATTGGCTTTGGAGAAGAAGGAGAGGGGTACCTGCGACTGGCTCTTGTGGAAAATGAACACAGACTTCGCCAGGCCTTGCGACAAATGGGCAAATTCATGCGCGCTCAGATCGTGAGCGATAAGGTCGAAAACACAGCACCTTCGAAGGCCTCCGGGAAAAGCCCACAGATGGTGTGAGCAGCACTGGACCTCCGAGAATTCTGTTTGATGCAAATAAGGATTATCCTTGCCCGGTAAGAGGAACTGTTTCTGCACCTTTGCGAACATAGCCTGTTGGCTCTTCGTCTTGCTTGCAATCTTTTTGCAGGCAACATCGGGATCATGTCGGGGACTGCCTCCGCCGCATTCCGGCAAAGTCGTTTTCGTCTGTGACGGCGACACCATAATTCTGGAGAGTGGTGAGAGGATCCGCTATCTGGGCATCGATGCGCCCGAGGTGGCTCACGGAAAGGCGAAGGCCGATTGCTTCGGGGATTCGGCCAAGAAGTTAAACAGCGACTTGGTTCTCCACAAACAGGTGTCCTTACAGTATGATCGAGAAGTTGTCGATCTCCACGGTCGCTTTCTGGCTTATGTGATTTTGCCCGATGGCCGGTGTGCCAATGTGGAACTGTTGCGCGCAGGATGTGCCTGTATCTTTAGAACGTCTCAAGGCTTTAGACGATTGGAGGAATTCCTGCTGCTGCAGCGGGAGGCCCTGCATAGACGCAAAGGCATGTGGGGTGAATGCTCGGTGAAGTCTGCAAAATCATACTCGGGAAATCGGGCAAGTTTTGTCTTTCATCGTCCGGAATGTGCACTGGGGAGGAGGATTGCCGCCGGGGCGCGGGCCGGCTTTCCGGATCGCTGGGCAGGGTTGGAGCAGGGTTATCGTGCCTGTCGTTACTGTAAACCCTGACTTTCGCCCCGGAATCGATTGATCGTACAGTTAGCAGGAGAATATGGCTTATGAAGCGACGCTATCCCGAACGACCTCTGGTCGGTGTGGGGGCGATCATTCTTCGCGAGGATCAGGTTCTTCTGGTCCAGAGGGGACGAGAGCCCTCTTATGGCAAATGGTCGATACCCGGGGGTCTGGTGGAACTGGGGGAATCCTTGCAGGAAGCGATAGTTCGGGAAGTCCGGGAAGAGGTCGGCTTGGAGGTGCGAGTCCGCGATCTCGTGGTGGCTTTGGATCGGGTAATTCCGGATCAGGAAGGACGAATCGAATATCACTACATTCTCCTCGACTTTCTTTGCGAGTGCAACGGGGGGAATCCCTCTCCCGCAAGCGACGTTTTGGATTGTGCCTTCGTTCCCATCGCTTCTTTGCCCCAATACGATCTGACGCGCGGCACTGCGCAAGCCATCCTGCGCGTTTATGCTCAGACGCAGGGGATGCGAACGCCGACCTACGATGCCTCCCTCTGATTTCCTCCCTGCTTTTTTCCCTTTCGAACAATGAATTTCTTTCCCTTCATTCGATAACCTCCTTGACATTATCTTCGGGCTGTGATTAATGACCGACCAGTCCGTCAACAATGCAACCGGGAGAAAGGGTGACCAGAGAGAACAAGCGACATCGGCAGCAGGTTTTAGTGAAACGACTGGTTCAGGGGAAAACGGGACCCGATGGTTTTGCTGTGCTGTTGGGTGACCACCTCGACGCGGGCCAACCCCGGGAGGCGATTCTGGATGACCTGGTCGGTTGTTTTATGGAAGTGCGCGATGCCTTCAAACAGAAAATGTTCCCTGCCGATTGTTCCCTCCCCGGACTCATCTCGGTCTTTCAGAAAATGGCCGGTAATCGGAATATTTCTGATGAACAGTTCTATTCCAAGCTTCTGGAAAGGACGATGTTCGAAGTTGAACCCGGAGATGACCACAAGGCTTCGGCGAAGCTTGCCACCCGTGAGCGGGTGCTGGAGGCGGCCCTCGGGGTTTTCTCGGAAAAAGGGTTCCATGTGGCGACGATGGATGAAGTGGCGGAACGAGCGGGTGTGGGCAAGGGAACGCTTTACCGTCATTTTGCCAACAAGGAAACCCTGTTCAATGAGTTGGTGCGGCAGCGACTCGAGGAGCTTGAAGGGAAAGCCAGGGCCATCCTCGATGGTCAGGACGATGTGCTCACCATGATTACCAAGTACGTGCGGGCCTACTTTGAGTTTTTCGACCACAATCAGCAGTTGTATCGGCTTATCGTGCAGGAACGCCTCGATGTTGGAGTGCAGGTTCAGGATCTTTACTTGAAACAAGTTAAACGGCGCATCCCGGTACTGAAGAGAAAAGTCTTCGAAGCCGGTCGGGCAGGTTTGCTCAAACCGCTCGATTTTGAGACGGTCTTCTATGGAGTAATGGGTTTCATCCACGGGATCATTCAGAAGTGGCTGGTACATGGTTGCAGCTATTCCCTTGCGGAAGAAATGCCCGGTGTTTTGGAACTACTCTTTTATGGGTTTGTAAGCGGTTCCCGAGTTGAATCAAACGTTAATTGATTTGGAGGAAAGAATGGATCGGAACGACATGCAGAAGAAGGTTGTAGACATTATTGCCAACCAGTTGGGAGTAGAAAAGGAGATGGTCACTCCCGAGGCCAATGTGGTGGACGATCTGGGGGCCGACTCCCTGGACGTGGTGGAGCTGGTTATGGCGCTGGAGGAAGCCTTTGATCTGGAAATACCCGATGAGGAAGCAGAAAGAATTCGAACTGTAAAAGATATCCTTGAATACCTCGCGAAATCGCTCTCCGCATAAAACCAACAAGGGGGGTGAACGAAAGTTCACCCCCCTTGTCATCTTCTCCAGCAGTGGTTTGTCCGCGGCGCCAGGGTAAAACGGTGGGCCATGATGGTGCCCGGTGACATCGGACTATCTTCCCGGCACGTCGAGTATTTTGGTCTTCTTCTTCAAGGTTCTCAGGGTGAGGTAGACGATCAAGCCGACGATGAACAACACGACCCACATCCGGTCCAATCGAGCATGCCAGGTATGGAAGGCGATTTCTTTCATGATTTCCAGACAGGTAAAGGAGGCGATCACGGCGAAAAAACCGGAATATTCTCTCTTGAGCACTTTTCTGACGGAAAAAGTTAAGTCCGGCCTGCTCCAATTGCTGAGCTGTGGCCAAAAGGCGGGGGTCTTTTCCGCCCACTCCTCGTAGGGAGCCCCGAATCTTCTTCGCAGGAATTCCTCTTCTGCAAAGGCAATACGTTCGTAGTATATCCAAAACAGCAACGCCCCGATGACCGCGAACCACCAGACTTTGATGAATAGCAGCAAGCCGAAAATGACGATCAGGTTTCCCACGTAAAGCGGGTGCCGAATCACGGAGTAGATCCCAGTGGTATTGAGCACGGTTGCAATTTGTGCTTTGGTGTTTCTCCCCGATGTTCCCGAAGGGGTAAAACCCACCGTGAGGCAGCGCAAGGCAAAACCCGACATCGACACCGCAAAACAAAAAAGCTCCCAATAACCTCGGTCTGCTACAGGATTCTCCGGGGCCATCGAAGCAGAGCTATACAAAGCGACAATAAAGAGCGGCACGATGAGCAGCGGCAAGTAGCTTCGCCATCGGAAAAGCCAGCTCCCTTGCCGTTCGAATTCTTCTCTTAAAGCCATTTCCCTGCCCTTCACGAATCTTCGGAATGCTCGTCGCTGAAGAGGTCTTCATCCATGTTGGGCAACCGAGCATCGACGAGGGTGTTTTTGAGACTCCAGTAAATGTTCCTGAACTGTTCACCAAAGTTGCCGGGTGAAATCCGCCCCAGTTCGATGAACTTAATGATGATTTCCTTCGCGTACCGAAGGATGATTTCTTCATCTGGCTGCATGGAATTGCCTCTCCTTTCGGTCAGCACAAAAAAGCCTCTGCCGCATTGAAGGAAGGCCTTTAGGGTTTGGACAGAGGCTTTTTTGGGGTTGGATGAAATACCCCGTCAGGCATCCCATCGCCCATCCCTTCTTAACATAGTGCATCGGGGCGGTACAAATGAAATGAGATGGTTCATAGAATTTTCAGCTCGACCACGGTCGCTTATTGTATCGGCGCACGAGATCGGGGATCTGCACCCAAAAGCGGATCTTCATGGTTCGTTGTGATTCCACCGGAGAGGGATCGGTGCCTTCGGGAATCGGGGCGGAGCAGCGCCCTCAAAAATATTTCGATCATCGCTGCAATTGTATTTGACAAGCGCCTAAAAATAGATATTAGTGGTTTCAAGTGGGAAATTGTGGGAATATAGGGGGGAAAGTGGGAATTCTTCAGAGGCCTTACTTTCGAGGACAATCGCTCAATCGCCTTGACGCCAAAGGGCGCTTGAGGATTCCCACAAAGTTTCGCGAGGTCCTGCAAAAGCATTATACGGACGCCCTCATCGTCACCATGACGGACGAATGCCTGGTGGCCTATCCGCCGGAAACCTGGGAAGAGATTGAGACCAAAGTACAGGATTTTTCTCTGGTCCAGCCTGATCAGCGCGCTTTCATGAGGCATTTCATTTCGAGCGCTGAAGAGTGTGAATTCGATGATCAGGGAAGGATTCTGCTTCCTCCTCTATTGAGAAAGCAAGCAGGGTTGGGGCAGGAGGTGCTGCTTGCGGGGATGCTGAAGAGTTTCGAGATTTGGAACCGAGGGGCATGGGACAAGCACCTGGAATGGAACCGGGAACACTACCAGCAAATCGTAGAAAAGGTAGCCCTTAGTGGGCTTTAGAGGCAAATGGATGAACCGACTTTGCGCCCTCATGTTCCGGTCCTGCTTGAATCTGTCATGGGATTTCTGGGATGCCGTGCAGGTGGGGTGTATGTCGATGGTACCGTAGGAGGAGGAGGGTACGCCGAGGCAATCCTGCAGGCGAGCGCCCCTGATGGCGTGTTGATTGCGCTCGATTGGGATGCCGAAGCCATAGCTCGTGTTCAAGAAAGATTGCTTTCTTATCAAGACAGGTTGTTTTTAGCCAAAGCGAATTTCGCAGACCTCCCGCACATCCTGGGAAAACTCGGTTTGGGGCCGGTCGATGGCATCGCGGTCGACCTGGGTGTGTCCAGTTTTCAGATTACCAATTCTTCACGTGGATTCAGCTTTATGTCCGAGGGGCCTTTGGACATGCGGATGGACCAGGAACTTTCCCAGACCGCGGCAGGCCTGGTGAACACGCTTTCGGAGCAGGATCTGGCTCGCTTGATCCGTCATCTGGGAGAGGAGCGGTGGGCATTCCGTATTGCCCGCGCCATCGTCTCGCGCCGCCAGGTCAGGCCTTTTATGACCACTCTTGAACTTGCAAAGGAGGTCGAAAAGGCAGTTCCAAAGACCAGGGACAGTTTTCGGATACACCCGGCGACCCGCACTTTTCAGGCTTTGCGCTTAGCGGTTAATCGCGAATTGGATTCGCTGGAACAGTTCCTCACTCAGGTTCTCGACCTGATGAAACCGGGAGGGCGACTGTGCGCCGTTGCTTTTCATTCTCTGGAAGATCGGATCATCAAAAACAAGTTCAGAGAATGGTCCAAATTATGCGTCTGTCCTCGGGATGTTCCTCGCTGTCAGTGCACCGGACGCCCTTTGGTGAAGCTATTAACGCGGAAGGCAGTTCGTCCGGGTTCTGTTGAAATCGAGAGCAACCCGAGTTCGCGGAGTGCCCGCCTCCGGGCCGTTGAAAAGTGGGAACAGAATAGCAAGAGCCCTGAGCGGGTTGTCGGGATGAGATGAACGGGAGGGTGCGCTGATCGCATGCAGAGGTTGAATTCCGACACTGATTTTGAAGATACCCCGAAGCGGTCCTCCTCGCTCGGCATAAAGGCCTTGGTCTTGGTCGCCGGCTCGCTGGGGACCGTGTTTATCCTCGGGGCGGTCATCTATGTCTGGCTCTATGTCCAGCAGGTCCAGAACGGCTACCGTCTCTCAAGCCTCCATAGTGAGTACGAGCAGCTCGTCACCGTGCAAAGGAAGTTGCGGTTGGAGTGGTCGCGATTTCAAGATCCCCACCACCTGGAAGAGTTGGGACGTAAACAATTTGGCTTGAATCCGCCCAAATCGGACCAAAAACTGCCAGTGCAGTGAACGGAGTGCAGAAAGAGAGGGGCTCAAGGTGGAGAAGCGCAACTCAGGCAGATTCCTAAGTGCTCGCTACTCGTCGTGCTATCTCATTTTTAATACGCTAGTGATCCTCGGTTTTTGCGTTATTCTCGCGAGAGCTTCCCGACTGCAAATCATTGAATACCCCCTCTGGTTGGAAAGATCAATGAATCAGACCGAGGCCACGATTCGGGTGCCCACCTATCGAGGTTCCATCTACGATCGCCAGGGGCGCCTCCTCTCTTTCTCCGTACCCCAGCGCTCGCTTTTTGTCGATGCCGGCATGGTGGAAGCTCCCGGTCGCCTGGCCACGCGCCTCGCCCCAATCCTGGACGAAAACGAGTCGTCGATCGCGGGAAAACTCTCCGGCAATCGCCATTTTGTCTGGCTCAAGCGCCATCTTGCCGACCAGCAGGCCATCGCGATTGAGAACCTGAAGCAACCGGGTTTGAACCTGGTTGATGAGTATAAGCGGTTCTATCCCTACGGACAGGTAGGCGGTCAAGTTCTGGGTTTTGTCGGCGTTGATGGAGCCGGTCTGGAGGGGGTTGAAAAGGGTTTCGACCAGCTCCTTCGCGAGAACACCGCTACCGTGGGTCAGACGCGAGACGGAATCAGGAGATGCCTCTGGCTGGATTCTTCGCCCCCGCCCGAGTCGATGGAAAACTTCGGGGTGCGCCTGACCCTGGATGAGTTTGTACAATATGTGGCTGAATACGAACTCGAGAAAGCGGTGCAACAATATCGGGCCAAAGCAGGGGAAGTCGTGATCCTGGACGCGCAAAGCTTCGAAGTGCTCGCAATGGCCAACTGGCCTCCCTTCGATCCCAACCTCAGCACTAAAAGCACCGCAGATGCCTGGCGCAACCGCACCATTACCGACTCCTTTGAACCCGGTTCCACCTTCAAGATTTTCCTTATGAGCGGGGCGCTTGAAGAGGGCGTTGTCAAGGAGCGCGATCGAATCTTCTGCGAAAATGGCAAGATTCATCTNCATGGTCATACGATCAACGACGTTCACCCTTACGGTTGGTTGACAATCCCGGAAGTGATCAAATACTCAAGCAATATTGCGGCGAGTAAGATTGCCCTGCAGATGGGAAATGAACGTTATTATCGTTACATCCGAGGGTTCGGATTCGGAGCCAGGACCGGAATCAGTCTTCCGGGTGAAGTCAGGGGGTTGGTGCGTCCGGGGAAAAGGTGGCGCCCCATTGACCTGGCGACCACCGGTTTTGGCCAGAGCATCGGGGTGACCTCACTGCAGCTGACAACCGGTATGGCTTGTCTGGCCAATGGGGGGGAAATCGGTCAGCCCAGCATCGTAAAAGAAATCATTGATGGACAGCATGGCAAATGTTACGAGCCGCTGCATACCAAGCCATTCCGGCGGGTGATTCAGAAGAAGACAGCGCAACAGGTCTGTGATATGATGGTTGCCGTTACGCAGGAAGGTGGGACGGGTGTGAAGGCGGCCCCGGAAGGTTACTTGGCTGCGGGAAAGACGGGTACGGCTCAGGTATTGGACCCGCAAACCAGACGCTACTCATCTAACAAATATACCTCCATATTTACCGGTTTTGTTCCGGCAGATCGCCCCCGCTTGGTGGTGACCGTCGTCATCCATGAAGCTCATGGCGCCATCTACGGAGGTGTTGTGGCGGGCCCGGTGTTCCGCAACATCGCTGCCAGGGCTCTACCTTACCTCGGGGTGTTCCCGAACTCGGGCGGTCCCGCACCTCCCCCGGGAGTCCGCATGGCGAAGGCCACTCCCAATAAGGCATCGAAAACGGCGGCCGCTCCGGAAAAGAAGATCTCCGCGGGGTCTGGCGAGTTACCTTTAAAGGATACGAAAGCCCTCCCCAAGGGTTCGACTTCTCCCGCGGCTCAGCCGAAATTGCAGTTCAGCGGGAAGCCGGTTACCATATCTGCGGACATAGAGGCCATGATCAAGCCCAAATCCAAGGTCGACCTGGTAATGAACCGGGTACAGTGATGCGGTTTTGAGGCAAAGGATAAGGCAAGGGGAGACGAAGACGAGGAGAGATTCCGCAGGTGACCAGGGATTTAGCGACCTTAGTTGAAGGTATTGAAATACGCGAAAGCCACGGAGATCTGCACGTGCCGGTAAGCGGCATCGCGTATGACAGCCGCCGGGTGCAGGCCGGAAATGTTTTTGTGGCGCTCCGCGGGAGCCATGTGGATGGTAGTGAGTTCATTCCTGATGCCATTCAGCGGGGAGCCCGGGTGATCATCGCCGAGACCGTCCCCAACAATTCTTCTCAGGTGTCTTCCCTGCGTGTTCCCGACAGTCGAAAAGCGCTTGCAAAGCTTGCGCTGAATTTCTATGAAAACCCGTCCGCCAATTTTCACCTCATTGGCGTAACGGGGACAAACGGCAAAACGACCACCACCGTTCTCATCGAGAGTATTCTCAAGAAGGTCGGCGGTCTCGTCGGGGTTGTCGGGACTCTTGGATATCGCTGGGCTGACAAGAGCAGAGTCGCTCCCATGACCACCCCTGAGTCTCTGGACCTGCAGCGGTTTTTCAAAGAAATGAATGAAGACCGCGTTACCCATGTGGTCATGGAGGTATCTTCCCATGCGCTGGCTTTGGGAAGGGTCGAAGGATGTGTCTTCAATGTCGGCGTCTTTACCAACCTGTCCCAGGATCATCTGGACTTCCATGCCACGATGCAGGATTACTTTTCCGCGAAGACGCTTCTCTTCAGGGATGAGGTGTCGACCCGGGCCGAAGGCTTTGCGGGCGTTATCAATGCCGATGATCCTTATGGGAGACGGTTGTGTGAAGAAATCAAGGGAAACGTCTGGAGCTACTCCGCCAACGACAGGAGAGCCACCGTCTGGGTTAAGCGCGCCGAGCTTGAGCATTCGGGCATTCAAACAACCCTGTCCACCCCTTCCGGTGATCTCGACATAAGGTCTCCGCTACTGGGACGCCTCAACCTTTACAATCTCCTGGCGGCGGCGACTACGGCACTGGCCATGGGGGTTTCCNGAGAAGCGATCAGCGAAGGTCTGCATGACGTTTCTTTGGTGGACGGGCGGCTTCAGCGCGTGCGNGTTCCATCGGCATGGGGTTTTGAGGTGGTTGTAGACTATGCGCACACCCCCGATGCAATGGAGAAGGCGCTTTCGTGTCTGAGGGAAATGACCAGGGGACGCCTTCTGGTGGTTTTTGGCTGCGGAGGCGACCGTGATCGGGCCAAACGTCCCCTGATGGGGCACGTTGCGGCAAGTTTCGGGGATCTTGTGATCTTGACCAGCGACAATCCGCGCAGTGAGGTTCCGGCAGCGATTGTCCGGGAGATCGAACCGGGGGTTCAAACCTCTGGCTTCGTTTATCATGAAGACCACGGTCAAATGCCTGAAGGGAAAGCCTACGCTATCCAGGTAGATCGGAAACTGGCAATCGAACTGGCCCTCTCCTGGGCAGTGCCGGGTGATGTCGTTTTCATCGGTGGAAAAGGCCACGAGACCTATCAGATCGTCGGCAATCGGGTCCTGCAGTTCGATGATCGCGTGGTCGTTCAAGACTACATTCATTCATCGAAGAGACCGTCGTGAGCGCCAAGTCAAACGAGAGCCAGTGGACGGTGGCGAAGCTCATCGAAGCGACACGGGGCATGCTGCTGCAGGGGGACCCGAAAAAGCCCATAGCCAACATTTCGACGGACACCCGCGGGCTCCAGCCTGAGGATTGTTTTGTAGCCCTTATGGGTGAACACTCCGACGGCCACGCTTGGATCCCCGATGCGTTGGCCAAGGGCGCCGGAGCTTTGGTCGTTTCGGGAAGCGGCAAAGAGCGTGCCCTCAAGGCCCCGGCTGAGGTTGCGGTCATCGCCGTCGAGGATACGCTCTTCGCCTTGGGAGAAACCGCGTGCTATTTTCGTCTTCAGCATTCCATCCCCGTCATTGGTATCACCGGGAGCAACGGAAAGACAAGCACCAAGGAAATGGTGAGCGCAATCCTTAGCCAGAGCTATGAAGTTCTTAAAAATAAAGGGAATTTCAACAACTTGATCGGGGTTCCTCTGACTCTTCTCTCACTGCAGCCCCAACACCAAGCTGCAGTTGTCGAGATGGGCATCAATGTTCCGGGAGAAATGGCAAGGCTTGTCGAGATCTCCAGGCCAACGGTTGGTCTGATTACCAACGTGCACCCCGCTCATCTGGAAGGCCTACACTCCCTGGATGAGATCGTCCGGGAGAAGAGCAAGCTTTGGCTCAGCCTGGGACCGGAGGCGCTTGCCGTGGTCAATCTCGATGACGAACGCCTGGCCGATGTTTCCAAACGGGTCAGAGCGCGCACGATCACTTACTCGCTGCGGGCTGTAGGAGCTCAAGTCAAGCTGGCGGGCGAAGTGACTACCCACGAAGGCACGAGTGCTTTTTCGCTAGCCCTGGGAGACGAAAGGATTTCCGTGCGCCTTCCCGTTTTGGGACTTCACCATGTGGCGAATACCCTTGCCGCCGCCGCCGTGGGATGGGGAATGGGCCTGCCGCCCGAAATCATAGCGGCGGGATTGGCGAGGTATGAACCGGTCAGGATGCGCATGCAGATGCGCCGTCTCGCTGATGGTCGAGTGCTCATTGATGATACTTACAACGCCAACCCCGGGTCGTTGCTTGCAGCAGTGCGCACGGTCGCTTTTGAAAGTCGGGGAAAGCCTGTGGTAGCCGTTTTGGGAGATATGAGGGAACTGGGTCCGGAAAGCGCCTTGCTGCATCGTGAGGTTGGCCGGCAGATAGCAGCTCTTCAAATCTCACAGTTGATCACTTTCGGACAAATGACTCGGGAGCTCGCCGTGGGCGCGAGGGAATCCGGCCTTCCGGCGTCCGCCTGCCGCCATGCGGAAAGTCACGAACAGATTGTCGGCTGGCTCAAGAATGAGGTGGTGAAAGATGCCTGGATCTTGGTGAAGGGTTCTCGTTCGATGGCAATGGACCGCGTGGTGGAAGGACTTCTTGCCGGATGAACGGAAAGTCGAATAACACGTTGCCCAACAGGGTGGTGGTTGTCGGGATGGGAGTTTCCGGTCGCGCGGTCTGTGAATTGCTTTTGCAGCAGGGTGTTCAACTCATTGCCACCGACCTCCGGACACGCGACCAATTCAGCGGCTCCCTGGATTATCTCGAAGAGCAGGGATGCCGGCTCCGACTCGGCACCCACAGCATGGAGGATTTTCTCAGCGCTGATCAAATCATTGTCAGCCCGGGCGTGCCTCTTGACATAGAACCCCTGAGTGAAGCCGGCAGGAAGGGGGTTGAGATTATCGGAGAATTCGAATGGGCCTGGCGTCAGGTGGACCTCCCGGTGGTGGCGGTAACCGGCACCAATGGCAAAACCACGACGACGTCGCTCATCGGGGAAATGCTGAAGGCCTCAGGAAAAGGGGTCTTTGTCGGGGGAAATATCGGTACCCCGCTCAGTAAGTGGCTGCTCGATTTCCCTAGCGCCGATGTCCTCGTTTTGGAAGTGAGCAGTTTTCAGTTGGACACGGCTTCGAAATTTTCTCCCGAAGTAGGCGTGCTGCTGAACATCACCGAGGACCATCTGGATCGCTATGATGGCTTTCCTGCGTATGCCCGTTCCAAGTTTTCGCTTTTCGCCCGGCAGCGCCCTGCGGATGTGGCGATTATCAACGCTGACGATGCAATCTGTCGGGAAGGCAGTTCCCGCGTTCGAAGCCGTGTTCTCCATTTTAGCCGCGAGGCCCAACAGGCTCAGGCTACCATTCGGGGACTGGAGATTAGGGTGAGTATTCCGTGGCAGGACCCTTTCACGGTGAGCCTTGAGAAAACCCCTTTGCGTGGAATTCATAACGAAGAGAACCTAATGGCGGCGATTCTTGCCGCGTCGGTTATCGGTGCCCCTCCTTCCTCGATTCAGGAAGTGATTCACCATTATCGCGGACTGCCTCACCGCGTGGAATGGGTTCGAACCTGGCATGGTATTGATTTCTACGATGATTCCAAAGGCACCAATGTAGGGGCGGTGATCAAGGCTATTGAGAATTTTGATCGTCCGATTTTGCTCTTGCTGGGGGGGCGAGACAAGTTCGGCTCCTACCAGCCGCTGGGCGCTGCGTTGAAAGCCAGAGGAAAGGGCGCGTTTGTCTTCGGTGAAGCCGCCCCGCGCCTCAGCCGGGAACTCAAGAACTGGCTTCCCGTTAGATCGTTTTCCGACCTTAACGAAGCTTTTGCGGATGTTCTTGAACACGCGGTTTCCGGGGACGTGGTGTTGCTTTCCCCGGCATGTTCCTCGTTTGATCAATATGAGAGTTACGCTCAACGAGGAGAACATTTCAAGCGTCTTGCAAGGGAGCTGAGCGATCGGTGAACCAGGACAAGCAGCCGGTTGACCACGAATTTTTCCGAAAAGGAACGGCATGATCAGGCCGCTTGCTGATGTCCCTCAGTTTGCATCGGACGCCATGGTGAGCGAAACGCCCAAGGCTTCCAGCGGTGTTCTTTCACTGGAGCTGGAATTGTGGATCGAGGTCCTGCTGCTCATCGGTGTGGGGCTGGTCATGATCTACAGTGCCAGTTCCATCATGGCGCTCAGGAAATACGCCGATGCGGCACACTATCTCAAGCGGCAGCTCGCCTGCATCGGCCTCGGAATTGGGACGATCGTGGTGGTAAGCCGTTTTCCCTACCGGAGGTACCGTCAGGTTGTCCCGTGGTTGTTTTTGGGGACCCTTTTGGCCTTGGTCTTGGTGCTGATCCCGGGGCTCGGGGCTGAAATCAATGGGGCTCGACGGTGGTTCAATCTCCGGTTCTTTCTGGTGCAGCCGGCGGAGTTTGCCAAGGTTGTCTGGATCATCTTTCTCAGTGTCTCACTGGTAAGGAAACAGGATAAGGTCAAGCAGTTCGGGGTCGGATTTTTGCCTCACATTGTCCTCTGTGGTGTTCTCAGTGCCTTGCTCCTGAAAGAACCCGATTTTGGCACAACCTTTATGCTTGGCTGTTTGACGGTTTTCATGTTGATGCTGGGCGGAGTACCCTACTCTTATCTGTTAACTCTGGTTCCATGCGCAGCCTTGGTTGGTTACCGCTTTGTTTATCACGTACCCTATCGGTGGGAGAGGATTACCGCCTTTCTGAATCCATGGACCGATCAACTCGACTCGGGCTATCAGCTCATCCAGGCATGGATTGCGGTCGGCTCAGGGGGAATCCTGGGTAAAGGTTTGGGCTTCGGGCAGCAAAAGCTCTTCTATCTTCCCGAAGCCTTTACCGATTTCATTCTGGCAGTCATTGGCGAGGAATTGGGATTTGTGGGGATTTTTGGAGTTTGTATGCTCTTCCTTTTTCTCTCTCAGACCGGAATCAGAATTTCGCGGGCAGCTCCCGACTATCTCGGATGTCTTCTCGCTTTCGGCTTGACCCTGCTGCTGTCCCTGCAGGCAATGTTAAACATCGGTGTAGTCCTGGGGCTGTTTCCGACCAAGGGGATGCCGCTTCCTTTTATTTCCTATGGCGGCAGTGCTTTTGTGGCTAACTGTGTGGCCGTGGGAATCCTTATGAGTATTGCTCGAACGAGCCGGATACGAATGGAATAGGATGTTTAAACGCTATAAGCATATTCACTTTGTGGGTGTCGGTGGGATCGGTATGAGCGGCATCGCTGAATTGCTCCTGAATCTGGGCTACCAGGTAAGCGGGTCCGATGTGAAAGAATCGGACCTCACGCGGCGACTGGCGACTCAGGGCGCAAACATCCATATCGGTCATCATGCCGACCACATTAAGGGGGCCGATGTTGTCGTTCTGTCCTCGGCTATTGCCGAGGACAACCCGGAGCTGCAAACCGCCCGCAGTTTAGGCAAGATACCAGTCATTCGTCGTGCGGAAATGCTTGCCGAACTGATGCGACTCAAATACTCGGTCCTGGTGGCAGGTGCTCATGGCAAGACCACTACGACATCGATGATCTCTACCGTGCTCACTCGCGGCGGTCTTGACCCCACCGTGGTGATCGGGGGCAAGCTCAATGCCTGGGGCACAAACGCCAAATTGGGAAGTGGAGATTTTATGGTTGCGGAAGCGGATGAGAGCGACGGTACTTTCCTGCTCCTTCCCCCGACCATTGCGGTGGTGACGAATATCGACCTGGAGCATCTTGACTACTACCGTGATCTCGACCACATTCAGCAGACCTTCCTTGAATTCATCAATAAGGTGCCGTTTTACGGCCAGGCGGTTCTGTGTCTTGAAGATGAGAACACGCAGAAGATCCTGCCGCATGTCTCCAAGCGGTTTGTGACTTACGGCTTTTCCTCACAGGCGGATTTCCAGGCCCGCGACCTCAGGACCGAAGGGCTCACGACCAGCTACCGTGCCTTTCATCAGGGAAGCGAACTCGGCGAAATCGAGATCCGTATTCCGGGGCGGCATAACGTTCTCAATTCGCTGGCTGCGCTCGCCGTGGCCCGGGAGCTGGAACTGGAGTGGCCCGACATTCAAGCCGGGCTGCGGGATATGACGGGGGTGCAGCGCCGTTTTCAGATCAAGGGGGAAGTTCAAGGCGTCCTGGTGCTCGATGATTACGGTCACCATCCAACCGAAATCCGCGCCGTGCTCGCAACCCTCGCCGAATGTTTTCCCAGTCGCCGCAGGATCGTCGTTTTCCAGCCTCACCGATATACCCGTACGCAAGCCCTGATGGACGAATTTGCTCGCTGTTTCTACCAGTGCGACGTCCTGCTCCTGACCGAAATCTACGCAGCGAGCGAAAAACCGATTCCGGGGGTCACGGGAGAGCTTCTGGCGAAGCGCATTGCTGCCCACGGGCACCACGATCTCCATTTCTGTCCGTCTCTCGAAGAAGCAGTCGAAAAGCTTCATACTCTCATGGTTCCCGGTGATGTGGTCATTACCCTTGGGGCCGGGAATGTCCTGCAGGTGGGAGAATCCCTGCTCCACGGATTGAACTGAGTTAATCGGGGAGAGATGTTGAACCTGGAGGATTTGCATTCACTGCTTGGCAGCCTGCCAGGGCTGGAGCTCAAATGGAGCGAGCCCCTTGCCAGGTATACGACCTTTCGAGTGGGTGGTCCGGTTTTCTGCCTGGTGCGTCCCCGGACGGAGGGTGCTTTGGTGGGGCTGATGAAGGAACTGAGAAAGCTCAAGGCTCCCTACTTCATTATTGGTGGAGGCAGCAACCTGTTGTTGCCCGATGATGGGTGGAACGTTGTGGCCATTCAGCTGGACTTATGTTCGGGAAACATCGGTTCTGACCAGCAGGCGGAGGCTTCGCTGGCCCATTTGACTGCGGGTGCGGGGGTACGCCTTTCTCGACTGCTGCGGCATTGCCTGAGCAAAAGGATGGGAGGATTGGAATTTCTGGTGGGCATTCCCGGTACGGTTGGAGGGGCCTTGGTCATGAATGCCGGAACCAGAGAAGGTGCCATTGCCGACGCTTTGCTCTGGATTGACGTTCTGGATGAGAAAAACCGACGCCGGCGTATTCCCGGGTCGGAGTTGTCTCCGCGATACCGGTGTCTGGGGCTGCCGGCCGCCTGGGTGGTACTGGGTTGCGGTTTGGCGGTTGAGCCCGGTGCGGCCGGCAGCCAGCGAGCTCGACTCGTGGAAATCATGCGCGAGCGAAAAAGGACACAACCTCTCGGATGGCCCTCGGCCGGCTGCATCTTCAGAAACCCTGAAGGTCTTGCTGCCGGCGCTTTGATCGAACAATCCGGCCTCAAGGGGCTGCGCCTGGGCGATGCGGAGGTCTCTGCCAAGCATGCGAACTGGATTATCAACCGGGGCCATGCCCGGGCGCGGGATGTGGTTGCTTTGATTGAGCATATTGAGAACTGCGTGTATCGGGATTTCGGGGTCCATCTGGAAAGAGAGATTCGCATAATGGGGTCATGAGAAAAAAGCGCAACCGTTATCGGCCTGACCGAACAAAACGCCGGAAGATTCTGAAGTATTGGTTTAAGGTGACGTTCGGTTTCCTCCTTTCTTTGGGAGTGGTATTGTTCTTGAGTGCGGCCCTCGCTCATTCCTACTATGCCCTCATCGAGGCGCCCTGGTTTCGCGTCGAGGAAGTGACAATCGTAGGCTTGAAGCACCTCAAGGAGGACGAAATCCTGAATGCTTTGATGATCCCTCCGGATGCCAGCCTGCTGAATCTCAAGTCAGCACAACTGGCAAAGCGTCTGGAGGCGCTGCCATGGCTTGAATCATCTTCTGTCCAGCTCTCTCTTCCCAATCGCATTGTGGTCGAGGTTGCCGAGCGCGAACCGCTGGCTGTCATCCATGCAGAGGATTTCTACCTGATCGATACGGATGGGAAGGTGGTGTCGCGGGCATCTGCTGAACAAAAGCAGAGCTTTCTGCTGCTTAAGGGGCCTTCCGATCGAAAGTTGAGAGAGGGGGATGCGCTGCCCCCGGATGCGTTGAAGGGGCTTAAAGCTTTGCTGTCCGCATTGGAGCAGTCCGAACACTGGCTGCCGCTGAAATCGCTTCTTGAGTGTCGGTGGAATGCCGAAACGGGATATTCCCTTTATCTTGTGCGAAATAACATCTGCATCCAATTGGGGTGGGACGACTTTAAAGAAAAATTGAGCCACCTGCAGCGCATCTTTGGGGTCCTCGAAGAGCGGCAGCTTTGGAATTCGGTGGTTGCTATCGATCTGGACTATGAAAACCGAGCTTACATTGAAGGTCTTTTTCCTTTTTCAAAAGGGACCTGATGTGTGGTATGAACAGCATATCAGTGATCCGAGAACCGGAAAGAAAGGTTGTTCCACCCCGGACTTAAGTGCCCTGTACCGAGAGTGAATGCCATGCAAGAGCTAAACTCTGAAAGGTGAGCGATGGGAAAGAGAGAGGAATTGATCGTCGGCCTTGACCTGGGGACCACAAAAATCTGCGCTGTGGTCGGAGAAGTGACCTCAGAAGGAATTGATATTGTGGGCGTCGGGATGCACCCTTCTATCGGGCTGCGCGGAGGCGTTGTAGTCAACATCGATCAGACCGTGCACTCAATCCGGAAGGCCATAGAGGAAGCGGAACTGATGGCCGGTTGTGAGATCTCCTCGGTGTTTGCCGGGGTTGCGGGGACTCATATCCAGAGCCTGAATAGTCATGGGGTTATCGCCATCAAGAGCAGGGAGGTTACCCAGGCTGATGTGGATCGGGTATTGGATGCCGCAAGGGCGATCGCTCTCCCTTTTGACCGCCAGATTCTCCATGTGCTCCCNCAGCAGTTCATTGTGGATGATCAGGAAGGGATCCACAATCCGATCGGGATGTCCGGAGTGCGCTTGGAAGCCAAGGTGCACATCGTAACCGGAGCTATTACGGCCATTCAGAATATCATTAAATGCTGCGAACGGGCGGGCCTGCATGTCCAGGATGTGGTGCTGGAGGCGTTGGCCTCATCCGAATCGGTGTTGGATCAAGACGAAAAACACCTTGGGGTGGCCTTGATCGACATGGGCGGCGGGACCAGTAATCTGGCGATGTTCCTGGATGATGCCATCCGCTTTTCCGGGGTGGTCGGATTGGGAGGCAACCACATCACTTCAGACATTTCCGTAGGCCTGCGCACGTCCATGGAAGAAGCTGAAAAGATTAAGAAGAAATATGGTTGTGCCATTGTTGAATGGGTCAACCCCCAGGATGTCATTGAGGTGGGTTCCGTTGGCGGTCAGAAACCTCGTCAGTTGGCTCAATCCATCCTGACTGAAATCATTGAAGCGCGTGTCGAGGAAATGGTGAAGATTCTGGAAGGTGAAATGTTCCGCTCGGGCTACTTCGAATCCCTTCACGCCGGGGTGGTGCTCACCGGGGGAGTCGCCCTTTTGCCCGGCATTCGTGAATTGGCTGAAAAACTACTGGATTTACCGGTTCGGATTGGTGTTCCTTATCATTTCGGTGGACTGGGTGACGTCGTCAAAAACCCGATCTATGCCACCGCTTCCGGGCTGCTTCTCCATGGCAGGAAGCATGGCGGCCAGGCGCCCGCCGAAGAAACCGGTTCCGTCGGCAACATGTTTGCGGCGATAAGGCGCTGGTTCAGACATTTGTGGGGGAGAAGAAACAACTGGATTTAGGATGACCGGAACGAATCCCTGTGGGTTCTGTTATTGCACGGGCCGTAGCGCACAAGCTTTTCAACTGATGGGTAACGTCGATGATGAAAAAGACTAAGAGGAGGAAGGGGATGGATAAGACAAACTCGACTCTGAATGGGGCAAAGATCAAAGTTCTGGGGATTGGAGGTGGGGGCGGCAATGCCATCAATAACATGATCTGTTCGGGCCTCGATGGGGTTGAGTTCATCGCGGCGAATACCGATTTCCAGGCCCTGGAAAGGAATCTCGCTGCGACAAAGATCCAACTCGGCATGAATATGACAAAAGGGCTGGGTGCGGGTGGCAACCCGGAAACCGGGGCCAAGGCAACCCAGGAGGACCTGGAAAACATCCGGGCAGTCGTCGAAGGCAGCGACATGGTGTTCATCACTGCCGGGTTGGGCGGCGGCACGGGCACCGGTGGCGCACCGATTGTGGCGCAGGTTTGTAAGGAGTTGGGGGCGCTGACTGTGGCGGTGGTTACCAAACCCTTTCTGGTTGAGGGCAAAGTGCGGCAGCGAAATGCCGATGAAGGTCTTAAGGCCCTCCAGGGAGTAGTCGACACGCTCATTACCATCCCCAATAATCGCCTCCTCTGCCTGGCTGACCGCCGGTCCACCTTTCTCGAATGTTTTCGGCGTGTCGATGATGTTCTCTTGTATGCCGTGAAAGGCATTTCCGATCTCATTGTGCATCCCGGCTATATCAATGTGGATTTTGCCGATGTCAAAACGGTGATGGCCGAGATGGGCCTGGCCTTGATGGGGACCGGTGTGGGCCGTGGCGAAAATCGCGCGGCACAGGCGGCGCAGCAGGCCATATCGAGTCCGCTCCTGGAAGATATTTCCATCCATGGAGCGCGAGCGGTGCTCGTCAATATTACGGCCAGTGAAGACTTGGGTATGCACGAATTTGAAGAAGCTTCCTCCATTATTCAGAAAGAAGTTGACGAGGATGCGAACATTATTCTCGGAATTGCCATCGACGATAACTTGGGCGATGAAATTCGCGTGACCGTGATCGCCACCGGCATCGGGAAAGTGGAGCAGGCTCCGAAAATGGAGATTCCGATTCGTCCCAAGAGGAGAGGGGATGGACTTGTTCCTGAGCTGAACTACGATTACCTTCAAATTCCTACCGTGGTTCGGCATCGCACGGCGCGTGAAAACCAAGCCTCAGAACAACCCAAACGGAGGACCCTTCTTCAGAAGTTGACCGGGACCACGGTCGACGACGAAGACCTCAGCATCCCGACGTTTATCCGCAAACAGATGGACTGATCATGGTCTCGAGTCTGGTATCGGGGGCTAGTGAGGGGAAATTCGGGACCTTTCCGGATGGAAAATAATTAGGAAATCGTCCGTAGCATAGCCCCTTGTGGGCGTTCTTCGAGGGGATCGATGTTGTCTCTCGGCCCCAAACTACCCACAAGGGGCTAGACTACAAGGTACTTTAGATACTGGGCCCGGGCCTTCGCATGTTGTGGAAACTGAAAGAACGGCAGCAAAGATGGCTAGCCGAAGAGAGGGGGACAATTCTTAAGGACTGGGGCGGGAAACTGCGCATAGCCCTGGCTTTTCCTAATCGCTACTCCGTGGGCATGTCCAATTTGGGTTTCCACGCCGTCTATGAAGCCCTCAACCGATATGATCGGGTCGTCTGCGAACGGGTCTTCTATCCCGAAGCTGAAGACTTGGCCATCCTCAGGCAAAAGTCCGGCCATCTGCTGAGCGTAGAATCGCAGCGGCCGGTTCAGGATTTTCATCTCCTCACCTTCTCCATCCCGTTTGAAAACGATTTTGGCAATGCGGTCGAAATGTTGAGGTTCGGGGGTATTCCACCACTGAGCGAGCGGCGGGCTTCCTCTGATCCTTTTATTGCGGCGGGCGGAATTGCGGTTTTTATGAATCCCGAACCGCTGGCGCCATTTTTGGACTTTGTCTTTGTCGGGGAAGCGGAATCCCTCGTTCCTGATTTTATGGAGTTCTGGCTGGAGAAGCAGGACCGAAAGGTTTCGCGTCAGGAACTGCTGCAGGCGCTTGCCCGAGAAGTACAGAGCATTTATGTTCCTTCCCTCTACCGTATCTCCTATCACCAGAACGGCGCCCTTGCGGCCGCAGAGCCCCTTCCGGGTTCCGGAGCGCCGCCACAAGTTGTTTATCGGCGCACGGATCTGGCCGCAAGTGCGCCATGTCAGACCACGATTCTTACCCCCAACACCGAATTTAGCAATGTTCAGCTGGTCGAAATCGGCCGTGGATGTGGGCGTGGGTGCCGGTTCTGCGCTGCCGGCTTCATGTATCGACCGATGCGCCACCACACAGCCGATCAACTGTTGCCGGCGATTGAGAACCGCTTCGCCGAAATTGCCAGAGTCGGGCTGATAAGTGCTGCGGTTACCGACCATCCCGACCTCGCTCAACTCTGCCAAGGTCTTGTCGGCGCCGGTAAGTTGCTCTCTTTCTCA
>JGI20214J51088_10000411_pt1 | contig 30185 bp, 23 predicted proteins | sample WetSurMetagenome_FD_51088 | JGI IMG/M metagenome (IMG submission 51088) | reverse complement strand
GGGGGGGGGGAAATTATTCAGGTCATCAAAAAGATGAAAATTTCTGGATACAGTTGAAGGTTTTTATAATTTTACCTCATTAATACATAATAATGGATTTAACATTTCTTAAAAAAAATCGGTCCTTGATAATTATTCTGATACTTTTCCTTTTCATGGGAATTGCTCTTGTTCTGAGGGCAATTCCTTCATTTTTCATTCACGATCCTGGATATCTGTATATTTATGATACCGATTCCTGGTATTCATTAAGACAGATTGAGGTGATGGTCAAAAATTTTCCCCAATACAACTGGTTCGATCCCATGACTGCTTATCCCACCGGGAAGATCATTGACTGGGGACCTCTTTTCCCATTCATAGCAGCGACGTTAAGCCTTCTGACGGGAGCCACTACTCATAGTGGCATTGTTTTTACATCGGGCTGGATCGCCCCGCTGATGGCTATGGCTATGGTCCCAATTATGTTCCTGGTCGGAAAAACGGTATGGAACTGGAAAGCAGGGCTTGTCGCTGCCGGATTAATATCGGTCGTTTCAATCCAATATTTTTCCTTCTCAACATACGGGTGGGTTGATCATCATATTGCTGAAGTTCTCTTCAGCACGCTCTTTTTTCTCGCATATATCTTTACACTTCTTCAGGTTAAAGGCAATCAGATTGATAGTAAAAATTGGAAAACATTTATTATTCCGGTTTTCCTCTCGGCAATTACCGGAATAATTTTTTTCCTGGCACTTCTTTCATCGACAACAGTGATTCTTTCACTGATCATTGTTGCCGTCTACATGTTTGTTCAATATATTCTGGATTATTTCTCAAAACAGAATTCAACCTATTTATTGGTTGTGAATAGTATCGTTTTTTTGATCCCAATAATTCTGCTCTTCCTCTTTGGTTTCAGACAAGAAAGCTTAGCACTGACCCAATATTCCAGTGGGATAATATATGCACATCTCGCACTTGTTGCTGAAACCATAGTCCTTTTCATTCTCTCAGTAATTTTCAAAGAAAGAAAAATCGGATACATTGTAAGCCTTGTTTCACTTCTTGCAATCTGCTTGGTACTAATCCAAATTTTCCCGTTACTACAGATGGTCATTGATCAGATGCTGGGACTTATTTTCGGGCTTTCTGTATATTCTGTGGCGGTAGTCGAAACACTCCCCTGGACATTGTCAGGTGCCTGGGAAAATTTTACTTTCTCTCTGATCCTTATGACGGGGGGATTGCTGGTTCTCGTATACACAATTATTAAGAAAAGAACCAACCAGTCAGTTTTCCTGTTGGTCTGGTCTTTGGTCATGCTTCTTCTGACTATCCGGTTCCAGCGATTTGTGTATTATTTTACGGTAAATGTGGTTTTATTGTCGGCACTATGTATCGTGGAACCCATAAGCTGGAAAAAAGAACCAATAATGCACCACCTCGCATATTTACCTTCATTCTTTTTCAAATCCCCGGTTCCTCCATCCGGCAATAACTCGGGAAATAAACCTATTCCGAAAAAAAAGGACAAAAAGAAAGAAATAAAGAGTACAAATAAGAATCAGGTAAATTATCCGGGACACTTAAAGGATATTGTAGTAATTGCGATACTAATTCTTACAATTTGTCTCATTGGTTATTCAGTATCTCAGGACATCAGGTACGGTTTTGAAACCCCCCAGCATGAGATACCTTCAGACTGGATAGAATCACTTACATGGTTGGAATCAAACACACCTCAGACAGGAATTGATTATTTTAGATCATACGAAGAACACGGTTTTTCCTACCCTCCTGAATCATACGGAATCATGGCTGTTTGGGATGCAGGTCACTGGATTACTTTTTTTGCACACCGAATACCCATTACCAATCCGTTTCAGGATAACCTTGGAGGCAGTTCAGGTGCTGCTGCATATTTCCTGAGTCAAAACGAATCACAGGCTAATGAAATACTGACTTCTCTGGGAGGAAAATATGTGATAACCAATTCTGATATGTCCATTGACACATTTACAAATCTGGTTCCGTGGCCGAGTGGGTCTGTGGATATCTCGCCATATATCAAATGGTTTTTATTGCCCGATTCAACGAGTCCAAAAGAATTACATAAAATCCATCTTTACGACAGATCATATTTTGATACTATCGTGGTGAGACTCCATAATTTTGATGGATCAATACAAATCCCTGAAACAGAAAAATATGTCCAGTACGAGATCCGGCAGGTACCGGCAGCTGGAGAAACTTCCGGGGATGTAACAGGGTATGCGAGGGTGATTACAAGCGAGCAGGAAATTTCTGTAATCGATAATAACACCCGAATTGTGCCGGAAGGACCGGATATTGCACCGGGAAGGTACGCAGATACGTTCTCTGATCTCCCCAACCGGTCTTTGCAGAATGTGCCTGCATTGAAACATTATCGGCTCATCCATGAATCACCGAAGAATGCATCCGTAAAAATCTTCCCCGAATCGGATATCCTCGCCCTGCCGGATGTAAAGTACGTCAAGATCTTTGAATATGTTAAAGGAGCACATATTTCAGGGGAGGGCATCATTGAGGTACCAATAATGACCAACACCGGACGGACATTTGTTTATCAGCAGAAAAGTGAGAACGGGGAGTTTGTTGTTCCCTATTCAACCACCGGCAATCCGAATAGTGTTCATGCTTCCGGACAGTACCATATTGTCGGTACCTCGCATTATTTCGAAGTCGGGGAAGAAGATGTGACAAAGGGAAACCGAATACCCGGTTGATCAGATATCGCAACTGATTCGCAATAAGAAAATAAAATAAGTATCTTTAAATTTCTTTATAAACCTTTTAATCCGAAGAACTTTTTTTTTTAAAAAAGATGATGAAACTAAAAATTTGGTTAAAAAACATCCTATATCTTCCAGTAATGATGCTGGCATATATACCGAGATATAAGCACCGCTTTCAAGGGTGGCATATTTTTTTAAGTGACCAAATGATTCGGTACTGACAATTTTTTTTAATTTTTAGATTCTTGTGCTTTTTTCATCTTTTACCTGTAACTTTCAATCACTGATTGATAATACGATTCGATATCCGATGTGATACTGTCCCAGTCAAACAATGCAGCTGAAGCTATGCAATCATCCCGCATTGATAAATAGTGCTGGAGTGCCAGACCAATCTTTTGGGAGAGATCCTGCACAGAAAGTGAACAGAGAAATCCGTTTTTTTCCGTAATCAGATCGCGGATTGCATTAGCTGAATGATCCACGGTTACGACAGGGATCCCGCATGCGAGAGCTTCAAGCGCGGTAATACCAAATCCCTCACGAGTTGAAGGTAGTACAAAGACTTTTGAGGATTTTAACTGGGCAATAAGATCATCATGATTTGGATAAAAACCGGTCATGTGAATGGAGCTGCCAATTTTTTTATCATCGATAAGATTTTTAATTCTATCATGTTCCGGACCATCACCTATTATTAAAGCACGAATGTCCGGGTTTTTATTCTTGAGCAATTCAACCGCATTAATGACCGTATCCGCGTGTTTTTCCCCGATGAGTCTTCCCGCAAAGGTAATATCCGAAAACGAATCAGATGGAGAAATGGTCTGGATTTTTTGCAGATCAACACCATTCGGGATAATTTTACTATCTGAAGATATTGCGAGAATTTTAAGGCTGTTTGCCGTTGTTTTTGATACTGCGATAGTATGTGGGGTTAATCCTGCTACCATTCGTTCTGTATATTTTCCTGCAAATCCTTTCCATCCCAGATATTCATACCAATAGTTATCCCATACTTCATGCCAGGTAATCACAAGCGGAATTTTTTTTAATATTGAGAAGAGTTTCGCGGAAAAACTGGAGAGATAGGGAAACTGCTGGCAATCGATGATATCGAATCTCTCCTTCAGTAAAGGGGAAATAAGACACATACTGAAATAGAGAGCCTGCCATATCGTCCTTTTTCCGCTGTCATAAAGTTTTTGTGCAGGACAGATCCCATGAAGGAATACCCCGTCGCGGATAAGAATATCGTCGCCATCCCAGAATTTCATACCGAAAAGATGCACATCGTGCCCACGGCGGGAAAGCCTAACTGCAAGCTCCCATACACGTTTTTCCACCCCTCCTTTGACAAAGGGATAGATGACATCGTACACAAATGCGATCTTCATCATGTATTCCTACTGGTTTGTAGTGTTCTCATTCAGGAGCATCATACTCTGGAATATGGCGAAGAAAAATATCTGCAATCCGCTCACAATTAATACGAGAGAAATAATCGCGGTGGAGATTTCTGAGAGAAAACCGAAACTTGTCGCAACCCAACGAAGAAAGATATTGAACCCAAGCAGGATTCCAACAAAAATTGATAAAAATCCAAGAACGAGGAATATTTCCAGACTATGGTATTTCATGAGAAATTCGATAAAGCCCTGCTTCTTTTCATATCCATGAATAACCGAATACGTCTTCATCAGGAATCCGGAAAGAACAACCTGAATACCTCCGATCACAAGGATCGCCCCAAGGATAAATGTGTGAAGATGCGATGATTCGATATCACCGTTAAATGAAAAAAATATCATGAGCAAAATACCGACAACCGAGAACAAGAATCCGGGTACTGCAATGAATGGCAGAGGCTTCATGAGGAGGACAAAACGGATGTGGCGCCAGCCATCGGCAAAACTATGTAATTTTGAGGGGGTCAGCCGTGGATGGTAAGAGATTGGCACCTCTTCTATTCGCAGTCCTTCTTTTGATGCCATCACAAGCATTTCTGAAGCGAATTCCATTCCCCCCGTTGTAAGAGGCAAACGGTCAAGTGCTTTGCGGGTTATTGCACGAAATCCGCTGTGTGTATCGGAATAATGCGTATGGAAGATGAAGTTGAGCATCCATGTAAGAACCGGATTACCAATATAACGGTGAAGCCCGTCCATCGAATTTTTATGAATTGTTCCCTTGAACCTGGATCCGATTATAAAATCAGCACCGTTCCTTAAGGGGGCTAGTAGTTTTGGGATTTCGAGGAAATCATACGTATTATCAGCGTCGCCCATAACGATATAGTGGCCACGGGCATGTTCAAACCCGGTTAAATAAGCATTTCCGTATCCGCTTTTTTCCGGCCTGAAGACCTGAGCCCCAAGAGATTTTGCGATTGTTCCTGTCCGATCGTTTGATGAATCAGCAACAATTATCTCGCCTTTTATTCTGTTGTTATGAAAAACTGTCTTAATTTTTTCAATACATTCTCCAATGGTTCGTTCTTCATCGAGAGCTGGAAGTATCACCGAAACGTCAATAGTATCTTCGAAATCGGATTTTTGTTCCATTCTTTGTCCGGGCATTATCTGTGTATAATTAAAATTTATGGCGTTCAATTCAATAAATTCATTGGATAAGAATTCAAATACAATTTAATCGGTGTATTAGGAAAATATTCATCTCAGAAAAAAATGAATATGTACAAGATTAGTACGATCGATATACCTTGACTGACTACCCCAGAAAAAAGGATAAAAAAGGGATCTTATGAAAAAAATTCTTATAACTGGCATCAGCGGTTTTGTAGGTGGACATTTTGTTCATTACCTTACCACTCATCATAATGATCTTGAAATTCACGGTATCAGCCGTTCAAAACCCGCCTGGGATTTTGTTAATATCCCTCCAGAACTGCTCGATAGCCATTTTTTCCATCGGGCTGACCTTAACGACATTCCAAAAATAAAATTAATTATCGAAGAAATTCAACCGGATTATATTGTACACCTTGCGGCACAAAGTTCTGTTGCCGAGAGCTGGAAGACGCCTGTACTCTCATTCATGAATAATACCAATATCTTCTTAAATATCATCGATACAGTCCGGCTTAATGATAATGCTGCTCGGGTTCTCTCCATAGGATCATCAGAACAATATGGAATTGTGTCTGAACATGATCTTCCGATTACAGAAGAGAGACCACAATGCCCGGAAAATCCGTATGCGGTAGCCCGTGTTGCCCAGGAACACCTTGCAAGGATATACGCCAAAGGGTATAATCTTGATATCTGCTGTACCCGTTCATTCAACCACTGTGGCCCCGGTCAGACTGAAAGATTTGTAGTAAGTGCGATAGTTAAGCAATTTGTTCAGGTTGCTCATGGTCTCCAGAAGCCGGTAATCAATTTAGGCAATGGTGCAATTGTGCGCGATTTCGTCGATGTTCATGATGTTATTGTTGCGTATAACCTTCTTCTAACGAAGGGAAAAAAAGGAGAGGTATATAATATTTGCAGCGGCCAGGGTCGGGCAATTAAGGATATTGTTACAATGCTATCCGAAATGTTCAGGGTACCAGTAGAGTTACATCAGGAACAGTCTCAGATCCGCCCCATTGACAATCCACGGATTATCGGAAGTTACAAAAAAATTCAGCGGGATCTTGGTTGGGAACCAACGATTTCCCTGGAAGAGAGTCTCAAATCCATTTATAAATACTGGGATCAGAAATTAAACATCAAATCCAAGATTCTATCAGGGAATACAGTGTGAGATGAGAGAACGATTAACGGATTTTTCGATTTCCTACTAATTCCTCTGTTAAAAAAAATTCCCTGTCTATCAAAACGGATGAGCAAGAATCGCTACAAGTTTTTGGAAAAACAGTTGATTTAAGTATGATATCCGGTGAAATATTTGAAGATCGCAATCTTTCATGACTATTTTGGTGCTATTGGAGGAGGGGAGCGGGTAGTTACTACACTTGCTGAAATTTTCCATGCTGATATTGTAACCACTGATACCGATGCATTGGAAAAATTACAGTTTAAAGGTAATGTGATTCCTTTGGGAAACACGTTTAAACTTCCACCAATTAAACAATTCACCGCACAAAAGAAATTTTATTTTGCCAATCTTTCTGATCACTATGATTTTTTTATTTTTTCAGGATACTGGAGCCATTATGCAGCACACCTGAATCACCCCAATATGTGGTATTGTTATAGTCCCGTCCGTCCCTTTTATGACCTTTACGATGTATTTCTCAAACGCCAGAAAACTATGTTCTCACGCCAGGCTTTTCGTCTTTGGGTTTATAGTATGCGCTGGTATGATCGCCAATCAATTCGGGATATTGATAGAATAATCGCTATTTCTCAGATAACCAAAGAGAGAATATCACGGTTTCTCCGATACGATGCCGATATAATATATCCTCCAGTTGACTGTTCACGATTCTCCTGCAGGGACTATGGAGATTTCTGGTTATCAGTAAACAGACTTTATCCTGAAAAAAGAATCGAGTTGCAGATAGAAAGTTTTCGCCGTATGCGAGACCAGAATCTTGTGATTGCAGGTGGGTTTTCAAAAGGCGATCATGCTGAAATGTATGCGAAGAAACTATTGCGAAACTTACCTGACAATATCAGGGTCATTGGTGAAATTCCGGAAGAAGAACTCATCGATCTCTACGCTCGCTGCAAGGGTTTAGTTTGTACTGCCCTCTATGAAGATTTCGGCCTGACACCTCTTGAGGCAATGGCAAGCGGAAAACCAGTAGTGGCGGTAAATGAAGGAGGGTTTTGCGAAACTGTGACGGCTGATACCGGGAGACTGGTAAACCCGGATCTGCAGGCAATAGTAAATGCCGTTAATGAAGTCTCTAAATCCCCAGAATCGTTTAGGAACGCATGCTTGGAACGGGCGAAAAAATTTGATGTTTCAGTCTTTGCGGAAAAAATGCGAGATGTAGTTTACANAAACAATAAAATGTGACATGTTCCCAGGTAACTAAATAAAAAAATTTGCCTGATTATTTAAGGTGGATAGAAAATACCATATATACACAGAGTACGGAGATTATTGTAATTCTAAATTTTCACCAAGGAGTTTATCTTGAATTTTAATCTGATCATCGAACTCGCAAAACGAGATTTTACCGAGCGGTATTCGGGATCAGCCCTTGGCTTTGTATGGTCGTTCATTTATCCTCTTATCAATATCCTGATTTATATGATCATATTTGGCAGCATTATGGGTGCACGGATACCCGGCATGTCATCGGTGTGGGGATATGGGATCTACCTTATTTCAGGACTGATTCCGTGGACTGCTTTTGCAAACACGGTAACACGGTCATCTACCGTATTTCTTGATAAAAAAAATATCATCACTAAAATTCATCTCGACCTTTCTACCCTGCCCATCTTCATTGTATTATCAGAAACTATTACGTTTGTCGTAACCCTCGTTATATTTCTTGGAATCCTTCTGGTCACCGGTTATATCTTTTCCCCATTTCTGTTGTTTATTCCCGTGATCTATTTCATCCAGCAGCTCTTCGCCTATGCCTTAGGATTTTTCCTCGCCATGTTCGTTGTTTTTCTCAGGGATCTTAGGGAGGTCGTTACCATCGGCTTTCAGATCTGGTTCTGGTTCACCCCGATTGTCTATGTTTTCGAGATCCTTCCACCCCTGGCCCAGGAGATCCTTATCTGGAATCCAGCTCTTGCATTCATTTCCGCATACCATGATATTTTCATTTTACATAAGATGCCCTCATTTGTCTATCTCACTATACTTTTAATCATCAGTATTGTTCTGATTGTGATCGATTATCTGATCTTCAAAAAACTGGAAAAAGATATCCGGGATTTCATATGAAAATGACTGGGCTGGAATTGGTTGGGAAAACGGGCATCTTATTAAAAGTAATTATCTTGGAGAGAATGCACCAGCGAGGTATATAACTGTGATAAAAATTGAAGGTATCTCAAAAAAATTCAAATTATATCACTCGCCTGCCGACAGGCTCAAAGAGATTGTCTCACGGAAGCAATTTCACAAGGATTTCGTCGCACTCGACAACATTTCCTTTGAGATTGAGGCTGGCCAGACGCTTGGTATTATCGGACAGAATGGCGCCGGCAAATCCACTCTTCTGAAAATTCTCTCCGGCATCGTGATTCCGGACAGCGGAACCATCCGGATTGACGGAAAGGTAACGGGTCTTCTGGAACTCGGGACCGGCTTCAATGCAGAGATGACCGGGCTTGAAAATATTTATATGAATGGTACTCTTATTGGCATGGGTAAAGACGAGATTGACCGGAAAAAGCAGACGATTATCGATTTTTCCGAACTGGGCGAATTTATCGGCGAGCCTATCAAAACCTATTCTTCCGGTATGACGATGCGGCTTGCTTTTTCTATCGCAATCCATGCAGATCCGACCTGCTTTCTCGTCGATGAGGCGCTATCGGTCGGGGATGCGTATTTCCAGCAAAAGTGTATGCGGAAGATTCAGGAATTTCGGGAAAATGGGGGATCGATTGTATTTGTGTCGCATGATATGAATGCAGTGATAACTCTGTGCGATTCTGCGATGATGTTGGATCATGGACAGATAATTGATTGCGGGGAACCAAAAAATGTGGTGGATTTTTACCAGAATATGATTTTGAAAAAATCACATCAGGGAGACATACCGGTCCAGGTAAAGAAAATCAAGAAAGAGAAGAATATGAATAGTTCAAGTATCTCTACCGGTGAAGTGGAACTGGTTTCCTTCAAAATTTATAATGAAAATGAAGAGGAGATTTCGTATATTGAGAGTGAAAAAATTATTAAGATTATTTATGAAGTCAAGGCCTTAAAGGATCTTGATGAACCGCACTATGGTTTGATGATTAGGAATAATTTGGGGTTATCGGTTTTTGAAACAAATACATACTGTATGAAGATGAAAACTGAGAAAATATTAAAAGATCACAAAACGAAAATTGTATGGGTAATGGATTTTCCACTATCACCAGGAACGTATTCTTTTTCGGTCGGTGTGGCAAACCGGGGACAAAATTTGAGATCTTTTGAGGAGAATTTACTACTCCTTCGGGATATAGAAATATTAAAAGTGGTTTCAGAAGATCGGTCTATTATCTATTCAGGTATATTCAATATGCACCCGAAGGTGACAATTCAACAATAAATTCCCTTTTTCCAAATGGATGGAGAATTATGAATGTTTATAAAAGAGGAGATTGTATAGAAAGGCTGGATAATGACAGTTCAGAGTTATTATAATAAACTCAATGGATTGAGGGATAAGAAAATGTTCTTGTCGGTGTAAGATAGTATTACACTTGATTCCCGATGAAATGATGATCGTTCAGTGGGAAAATTGCTTATCTGGTTTAAGGGAATAAAATTTTACATGATACGATAAATAACATCCGAGGAAAAATGCAGGATAACGATGAACAAACAAAATTATCACCACGACAATTTTCATTATTTAAAAATTATATCAATAAAAACAAATTTATTCAGGATTTTCCAATTTTTTTGATCATTGAACCCACTAATAATTGTAATTTCGATTGTATTATGTGTCCGAGACCGAACATGACACGGCCAATTGGAAATATGAGTCTTGATTTGTTTAAAAAAATTATCGACGAGNTACAAGATAAAGTCGAATTCATATGGCTGCATTTTTTTGGTGAGCCCCTGATGAANATAAAAATCCCTGAATTTATTGATTATGCAGGTGGAAAAGGAATAACCTTAGGGATGTCAACAAACGGTTCGTTTTTGAAGGGAAAAATTGCTGAAAAAATTCTCGATTCCAAACTTGATCTTCTATTGATTAGTATTGATTCCCTGTCTAGTAGTAAATTTGAAAAGATCAGAAAGGGTGGGGACCTCCGCACAATTCTGGAAAACGTTGATTCGTTCCTNGTACATCACAAAGAGAAAAAATCCTCGTTGAATATCGTTTTGTCTATCATCAATTTATGTGATAATGAAGACGAAATCGAACAATTCAANACCAGATGGAATTTATCAGGAGGAATTAATGTTATGGTGAAATCATTCGATAATTTTGCTAATCAAGGAACTGGATTAAATCCTCATTCAATTTCTTCTGGTTTGTCCAATCCATCACATATTTGTTTTGAGCCATGGCGAGGTTTTGTTGTAGGATGGGATGGATATGTNGTACCATGCTGCTATGATTTTAATTATAAAAACATTATAGGTAATGTCAATAATTCTTCTGTTTTTGAGGTATGGAATTCAGAGGAGATGGTATTTTTCCGGAACCTACATGCGANCGGTTTGAGAAAAGATCTTAAATTGTGTAAATCCTGTACTTCCCACCATGAAGNATATCATCACGGGATCTCCTTATTATCCAGTTTTAATCCTTCGGGTCAGGAAACGTTAACCTATTTCAATAAGGGAATATATGCCCCTGAAATTACTGCTGATTCCCAGATATTTTGGACGAAAAAAGAATTCATGTTACTCATACAGGATCGTTTTCAAGATGTGCGTATTATTTTCCGTAATGAGAACCCGATTGAAAAATTAATTATGATGAAAGTAAATTTACTCGATGATGAAATTGGTGAATTTGAAATCCAGAAATGTACAGAAGTTTATTTACGAACTCCAGAATCAATGAAAGGAAGGCTTTTACGGTATGAATTTACCGTAAGTCATGACTGGATTCCAAAAGAATATGGAATAAGCAATGATANAAGAAATTTGGGTGTAATTATTGAAAGAATCACTAACTAAAGAACTACCAATATGTAGTATGTTTCAGTNTATAATATTCAATTCATGAAAATGATATTCAATTCCATACTATGNGGAGATATTGAAATTTATGGAGAAAACAATTGATCCGCGAGGTCCTTTAACAGGATTAAATCCACTCTGCGATCCTGTTGGTGTTGGAGACTCAGAACGATATATCGAAATACCTTGGGCTTTATCAAAATATTCAGCAGAACAAACTGTACTCGATATCGGATATGCAAATGCCGAAGAACGGTATATCAAATCTCTTCTGTCGTTAAAAATACCAAANCTNCATGGACTTGATATTTCAGAGAAAAAATTTGATGGAATTATTTCACATGTTGGNGATATAAGGAATACAAGTTTCGATGATAATTTTTTCGATCTCGTTTTTTGCATCTCTACAATTGAACATATAGGCAGAGACAATTCGGTTTATAAAAAAAATTTTAATGAGAATTTAGATAATAGTGATTTTGAGGCACTNGAAGAAATTCATCGAATCACGAAAATAAACGGAAAAGTTGTGATAACCGCCCCATTTGGAAAATTTTTCAATTATGGATGGTTTATTCATTATGATGAGAATCGACTGAACAAGTTTTTAGGATCCAGTCCGTTTGAAATTGTTGATATGGAATTCTTCAAATACGATGAAGGCTGGCATAAATGCGAAAAATCCGAATTAACAAATTCNTTATATAAAGACAATAATGCCATTGCAGCTGCTGGCCTTGTATGCATATTCCTNAAAAAAAAAAGATAAAAAACAAGTAAGTATTCAAAAAGAAACAGCATATAATTCGGACAGGGCAATGGATAACAATAACACTGGAATACCCGATGACGAGATCAATGTCGAAGAAGTCATGGAAAAGATCCGTGAGAATATCCGAAGGCGACAGGAAGCAGGTGAAGTCCCTACCGATCCTGATTCGTGTGCTACTGCCTCAGAGAATTGCTTTCATGACCAGGACGATGCAATTCAGCGGGATCTGGTTTACATTAATTCTAACTGGGACATTCACAATAACAGCTACATTATTAGCTCCGATCGTCGCTATATTGGCAGAGCTCTCATAAAGGGGCGCAACCTGGTTCACGGAGAGGTGCGCCGGTATGTTGATCCAATTATCTACCGACAGAATGGATTCAATGCAAGCACGGTAAGGATACTCAATCACTCTTCGCAGAAAAGTGATGAACTCTGTCGGAATTATCAGGGACTTGATCAAAAAATAAGAGATCTTGACAATTTGTTCTCTCGTCGACAAAGTGATCAGGATCAAAAAATAAGAGATCTTGACAATTTGTTCTCTCGTCGACAAAGTGATCAGGATCAAAAAATCTCCCAGATTAAAGATATGATGGAAAATGAAATTGATGGAATAATCGATGCTCGAATCCATAGTCATCTCTTCGAACTGGATGAAAATATCCATGCGCGAACCTGGCTTGCTCAAATCCTGGAAAACAGAATTCGAGAGGGATTTGAACGGAAAATTCCAGCGCCTGATCAATATCCGTTAACAAAATCTGAACAACCACCATCATCAATGAATTATTATCTCTTCGAAGAACGGTTCCGTGGTTCACGAATCGCAATCAAAGATCAGCAACTGGCATTTCTCCCCTATTTTGAGAAATGTTCCTCTGTGCTCGATATTGGATGTGGGAGAGGGGAGTTTCTGGAAATCCTCCGGGATCATGAAATAGGTTATATCGGAATCGATATAGACAAAGATATGGTTCAATACTGTAGATCCAAACACCTTAATGTTGAACAGATCGATGCAATTTCCTATCTTGAGAAATTACCGGATAATTGTCTCGATGGCATTTTTATTGATCAGGTTATAGAGCATCTTGAACCAAATTATCTTGTAAGGATGCTCCCCCTCTGTTACCAAAAACTTAATTCTGGGGGAAATATTGTTGTCGAAACGGTAAATCCGTTATCACTTGCATCTTTTTTTAATTTCTATCTTGATTTAAGTCATTACAAACCGGTTCATCCATTAACTCTACAGTTTTTACTTGAATCTGTTGGTTTCATACAGAACGAAATTAAATATTATTCACCAATTCCGGATGAAGTTAAACTACAAAAAATAGAGTTGCCGGAGAAATTTTCTGATATCGAACATGAAATTATCAAAAAATACAATTACACTATTGAAATGTTGAACAATATGTTATGGGGTCCGAGAGATTATGCAGCAATCGGAAAAAAATAACTGTATTTTTTATTTGGAAATGGGAAGAAAAGAGGTTATAAAGGCATTATGAAGATCGCTGTTTGTTCTGCACAGGTACCGTTTATAAAAGGAGGTGCTGAATATTTATGTGATAATTTATACAACGAACTTATCAAAAGACACTTCGAAGTTGAATATATTAAAATTCCTTTTAAATGGTATCCCCCTCAGGAGTTAATTAATAACGCATTAATCTGGAGAATGCTTGATCTGACGGAAAGTGATGGAAAAAAGATTGATATCCTTATCACAACGAAATTTCCTTCATACGTAGTTAAGCATCCAAAAAAAATTACCTGGCTATTCCATCAACACAGACCCGTTTATGACCTGGCTTACACCAATTATGACGATTTGACTCCATATCATGCATTGGGCGAGATTGTAAGAAAAAAAATCATTGCTATCGACAATAAATCTTTGAAAGAATCAAAGAAAATATTTACTATCTCCCAGAATGTGACCAATCGTTTGAATAAATATAATAATATTCTTTCTGAAGTACTCTATCCCCCACCACCTTTTACCGGTCGCTATTATTGTAAAAATTTTGAAAATTATCTGTTATATCCCAGTCGTCTTGATTCCAAGAAACGCCAGGACCTTGTTATTAAAAGTATGAAATATGTTGATGAAAATATCAGACTTAAAATTGTTGGAACGGGTCCGCATTGTAATTTTTTGAGAAAAACAGCGAAAGAGACCGGGGTCGAAAACAGAATTGAATTCCTCGGTTTTGTTCCGGAAAAAGAACTGTTGGATCTCTACGCAAATGCTCTTTGTGTACCGTATACACCATTCGATGAAGATTTGGGGTATGTTTCAATGGAGAGTATATTATCTAAAAAACCCCTGATTACCTGCACTGATTCCGGGGGAAGTCTTGAATTCATCGAAGATGGTGTGACAGGGTTTATTGCCGAACCAACCCCTGTGAACATTGCTGAGGCAATAAATTCAATCTATCTCGAAGGGTCAGCAAGAAAGATGGGGGAACAGGGTCATAAAAAATTTGGGAACAAATTACTTTCGTGGGATAATGTAATAGCTAAATTAATGGATGCAATGATATGAGGGTTGCATTTTTTACACCAGTCAGTCCCCAAAAGACAGGGATTGCAGACTATTCCGAGCAGGAAATGCTGCCATATCTTTCAAGATCTTGTGATATCGACATTTTTATCGACGAAAATGTCACTCCAAGTAATAAAAATTTGATCAAAGATTTTAATATATATCCGTATTCTGATTTTCCGGCATTGGAAAAGAGTTATGATATTCCCGTTTATCAGATGGGGAACAACCTCCTGCACAAATTCATCTATGATACCCTTATACAGTATCCAGGAATTGTCGTATTGCATGATATTTTTCTTCATGGATTTCTCTGGAATATGAGTCTGGCACAAGGAGATGCCAGTAAATACATTGATACTTTTGAGTACTGTTATGGCAAAAAAGGGTCAAAGATCGCACAGATTGCAGTCAGTACCGGAGTCTTTCGGGAATTTGAATATCCGCTCATTAAAAAAATAATTGACAAAAGTCTTGGCGTTGTCAGCCACAGTGAATATGGAATAAAACTGATTATGGAGGAAAACAGAGACTCAATCACAAAAAAAATAAATCAGCCTTATACAATGCCTGATCCGAAAAGAGGAATTGATCGTCTTCAGATAAAATCTGAATTGGATTTAGCAAAATTTTTTCCAATAATTTCCAGTTTCGGCTTCATTTTTTCACATAAAAGGTACAACATCATTTTGAAATCATTCAAGCGATTTTTATCGTTATATCCCAATGCAATTTTAATATTAGTTGGCGAGGACATGATGAATTTAAAACAAATGATTTCCGGCCTCGGACTGACAAAATCCGTTTTTATATCAGGATATATGTCGCATAATAAAGTTCAACAATATCTGGATGCATCAGATTTCTGTATTAATTTACGATATCCGACTGCAGGAGAGACGAGCAGAAGCGTTCTTCAGATTATGGCTTCCCAAAAACCCGTGATTGTATCTGACGTGGGGTGGTTTTCCGAGCTTCCAGATAATGCATGTCTTAAAGTTGGTGTCGATAATTCCGAGGAAGAAACATTATTGCAATATATGATAGCTTTAACCTCGAACGAAGGTTTGAAAAACATTATTGGTAAAAATGCACGGAATTTTGTCATAAAAGACCATGATCCGGAAAAAATAACACATGATTTTTTTTCGTTTTTAAAAAATAGTGTAGATTGCGATGAATGCATAATAAATACAATTTCCCGTGGACTATCTGAGTTGGGGATATCTGAAAAGGAGAGTCTCCTTTTCGAACCAGCAGTCGGCAGATTAAAAGAAATATTCTGAAGATTATGGTAAAAGATTCCAAAAAAAGGGATAATATTCTTTTTTAAAAAAACAGAATCGAATAAATTAATTAGAGAATTTTATAAAAATTATCTATAGGTCTGATATGTTCATACATAATTTCCGGCTTCCCGACAATTCATATTTTATCTAATTTATAGTCGACAAAATAAAACCGTCTTAATTCGCCAATTCACTATTTTTGATTACAGAAAATTGTGAAATTGCAAAAGACAGAGTACGGCGGTCGTTGTTCCCATTCGGTTTGGACGGGAGAGAATCAGTGAGAAATATCAATGTGTTCTCACCGGGATTAAGCAACACTTCCAGATGAATAAATGAAGATCGTTCACCTTTCGTAAAATCCACATCTTTTAAATTCGCACCATTGACGGATATACTGACTATTTGCGGTTTGATCACAAAAAGGGTGAATAAAAGGTGATAGTCAACTGAATTATTCTGTTCATTATAAATAATCATTATAGCTTCTTTTGAGTCTGACCAACGGTGTGTTTTTTCATCGTCACACCATCCTTTATGAAAGATAAACCAGCCGTTTAATGGATAAATGCCGATTTTTGTTAATGTCTTTGGATTAAATCTACGATAATATTCCAGATATTGTACATATGAAATTCCATTTGCCGGAAATGCTGCATTATCAGGAAAACGAAGTCCCAAAATATTTTTAACCGGGGGGAAAATACCGAAGATGAAATCAGCATGGGGATCCAGATCAGGATCGAGATCCGGTTCGGCTGGTTCAATATTAAGAAATCTGAACAACTGCTCCCTCATGTGCAGATAGAGATATTTGCTTGGATGGTTTAATGAGTAGAATAGTCTTTGATCCTTATAGCTTTTATCGATAAAATCTGCTACCTTGATCACAAAATCGTTCTTGTGATCAATTTCCAGTAAATCTTCCCGGCGTTTCAATTCACTATAATTGGATCGGACCGAATCCTGAATGTCTTTTTTATTAAAATTACCGGGATTTCTGATAAAGTTCAGGTAATTTTCAAAAATCTCCTCATTTGTTGAAAGTCTGTTCTCCATGAAAATTTTTATGAGAAATTTATCATGATAATCGTGTGGAATATGGACCCTTTTTCCAGATTCATCGGTTAAATAGGTCATTTGCGGATCATATACATGGAAATAGAGACTTGGAAATACAATCTTCAAACAATCCGGACGAAGATGTGCAATCAAATAATTTGATGAAAATTTGTAATCGTCCCGGTAATCATCACCAACAGGAACATAGATAAATAAATCAATTTTTTCTGCCTCACGATTAATAAAAGTATCAATTTCAGTTTCCGTTATTAAATTGCACGGGGTCAGTGAATTATAACCAAATTTTTTTCTGAAATCCGGATTGTTATTTAAAAATGATGCAAAAGCAGGAGCCTGACAGTTTCCATAAACAGAATACAATTTCATTTTCAAAGTAGAGTTGGATCCAAAACATCTAAAAACATTCAGTTGGACCGTTTTTCCTTAGGGTAAAAAATTTCGCAGGTTTTTTTATTAAAACTCAGTAATTATTCATATTGAAATTTGAAAAAGTCAAAACACAGATTTTTTAAATAGTTATAATAAGTTATTTCCCGGAACGACAGAAAATTCAGAAATCGCAAAAGATAACTGTCTGAGATCCTCCCCCCCGGGGGAAAGGGGTGGGGAATCAGAAGATAGTTTCAGAATGTTTTTACCGGGTGTAAGAGGTACTTCTGCGTGAAATACCGTGGATTTTTCTTCGTGAGTGAAATCAATCGTTTTCAAAAAAGTTCTATTCAGGAATATACTGATCTTTTGAGGTTTGATTACAAATATGGTAAATAAAAGGTGAAATACAGCAGATTCACTCTGTTTATTATATATTGTCATCGTCGCCTCGTCAGATTCGGCCCATCGATGCGTTTTTTCATCTACTGACCACCCGTTATCAAAGGTGAAAGATCCTCTTATTGGATACATCCCCATTTTCATGAGTGATGGTGGATCAAAATTTCGATAGTATTCCAGATACTGCCGAAAAGAGATACTGTTCGAAGGAAATAGTGCATCACCTCCAAAGCGGAGTTCCAGACTTTTCTTAATCGGGGGAAATATTCCGAATATAAAATCTGAATGGGGATCCAGGTTTGAATCAATATCGGGTTCAGTCGATTCAATACCCAGATATCCAAACAACTGCTGCCTCATGTACAGATAGAGGTGTTTGCTTGGATGATTTAATGAATAAAACAACCTCCGATATTTATGATTCTGATAAATAAAATCGGCAACCTTTATCACGAAATCATTTTTCGGATCGTTTTCTAATAAATTTTCCCGTCGTTTCAGTTCTGCGTAATTTGCCTGTGCGGAATCCTGTATTTCTTTTTCATTGAAATTCTTAGGATCGTTAATAAATTCCAGATATTTTTGCATGATCGCATCATCGGTCAGGTTCCTGTTCTCGATGAAAATTTTTATGAGGACTTTATCATGATAATCATGGGGGACCTCAATTCTTTTCCCATGTTCATCAGTCAAATGTATCATTTGGGGATCATATACATGGCAATAAAGGCTGGGAAAGACAACTTTTTTGGAATCAGGTTTCAGGTGTGAAATTAAATAATTAGAAGAAAACTTATAATTATCTCTGTAACCATCCCCAACAGGGGTATAAATAAAGAGATCAATATTTTCAACGTCGTTATCTATGAAAACATCAATTTCATTTTCTGTGATCAGGTGGCATTCGCGTAGATAAATCTGTTTATATTTTTCCTTAAAATCTGGATTATTATTTAAAAATTGGGCAAAAACTGGTCCTTGACAGTTCCCATATACCGTATAACAAATCATATCACTGGAATAAGTAAGACAAAGAACTCTAAAAAGATTTAGTTTCAATCTCTGAAACTGAATGTTGAATTCTCACATGAATTTTATAGAGGTTATTCGCCTTTTTGATCAGTATTCTCTCATAAAATCGATATGGTTGAGAGGGAATTAGTTTTTAAGGGATTGACTTTGAATTTCCATTGAATCGATCTGGATACCGAGCTCTCTCGTATCAGGTGACCCATAATTGCTCGGTTGCCAGGTATTTGTATCGATTTCGACTATCTGAAAATGCTCGGTGAGATAGCTTTGAGGTACCATCATAATAATATCCTGGGCATTTCCTGTATAGGTAATATTTTTCAATTCAAGATTATTAATTTTGAAAATAACATGGGCAGGATTATCACCAGGTCGTGAACTATCGATTTTCATAGTCAATTTCATGTCTCCAAAATAATTCGGATATTCAATTACGATTTGTGATTGATTTTTTGTCCACCGGGATTGATTATTTTCAGAAGGATAAAAATTTTCAATTTTTTCATTGGCATCGGAACCTATGTTAATCGTGTAGGGTAAAACAATAGTGCTTTTTTCCCGTGGTTCCAGACTATATAATTTATATCCAAATCTTGATACAGCAAGTACCTGATAAGGTAAAATTCTTTGAGAAATAATAAAATTAATGTGTCGATTGCTTTGATAACTCGGTGAAGTTAATTCACTTTCGTTTTGGGTCTGAACCAGGTACCCCTGAATGAAAAATTGTTTTGAATACCATTCAAGAACGCCGAACTCCGAATTATAATCCTTAACGCTCATCAATATTCTTGAAGACGCATCGGAGTTGTTTATTAAATATTCTGTAACCGGGTCATTCTCGATGGCGAATGATTTTTCGTACTGTTCCCGGAGGGTATAATTCATTCCAGTAAGTGAAAAAATTATGAGAATAATGAAGATCAAAAACCATAATTTTTTTTGCCAGATACTGAAAATACAAAAGGAGAGAAAAATAATTGCACATATGAAAATAAAAAGTTCAACGGGGATAATTTCCTTTATTCTCTGAATGTAAAAAATCGAAAACATGTTGGGAAGTTTGTAATAGTTATAAGGGAAAGAAATTGCAAATAAAATAATGAGGGATAAGGTTGAAGCACTCAGGAAAACTGTCATTTGCTTCTTTTCAGAATCTTTATTTAATGCGAAATAGAATCCAATTAAACCAAATATAATAAGTACTGGAACAATTGGATCAATATATCGTCCGAAAATAGAATAGTAAATATTNTCAGGCGGTAAAATCTGATACATATGAGCACCGGTGATAATTACCAGTACAATTGAAGAAACCAAAAAATATAGCATTCCGGATTTAATCGATAAAGTTTTTTGACTTCCATTTTCTTGTTGCGAGCCATTGTCGTTCCTTATAAAAAATGAGACAGAATAAAAGGCGAGAATGAAAAAAATAAAATAAGATGACAATATTAGAAATTCGACTTCATGAACAATCAGGTTGAGAAAATGTATAAAAGACTGAAGAGTTGAGACTGCGAGAAAAATGGTTGTTTTATATGCCTCTATATCATAATTTCCGGCAGTTATTTCCAATCTGGACTTATAATACAACCATAAAATTGCAGGAATAAAAAAAGCCAATACTGAATAGCTATTTTCTTTAAGAATTGTTACAGATTTTTTTTTGTTTTTTAATTGCATTATGGTATAAAATGCAAGAGCGAGGAAAAATCCGATAATCATCGCTATCCCGGTTGATCTGGTAAAAAATAATAGGAAAATTGAAAAACCTGCCAGAATCCCCCATTTTTTTGAATTTGTTTCGAACGATTCAATTAAAAACCATACAGAAAAAGTAAACAACGGAATAAAGAGATTTTCACTCATTATAACAAAGTTGTAAAGGACAACAGACGGCAACATTGCTACAAAAAACGAACCCACCAAGGAAAATTTTTCTGAACAATATTTTTTTAAAAGAAAATATGCAGGGAAAATAATTGAAGAGGTAAGGAATGAATTAATTATCAACATAACCTGATAACTGGCCGTACTAATATCGGATAATAGATACGCAATTGATAAGAAAAGCGAATATCCCGGAGGATATGTCTGAGGATATTGCAACTTACTATAAAATTCTCCCTTAAGGATATTTCGTGCTGTTTCAGCATATACAGTTTCATCAGCAAAAATCCAGGGGGATTTGAAGTATGACGATATCAAAATTTTAACAATAATTAATAAAAAAAAAGCCGATATTAACGGAATGTATCCCGAGAAAAGGTAGGATAAATTCTGTTTTTTCATTACGATCATATCTAATTAATAATGATATTAGATTTAAGGTATAATAAGGGCAATTACCGGCTAATTCAAAAGAGAATATCAGATATTACCTAAAGAATTAATGTAATTAAGTGTTGAATAATATACCTTAATGAAACTCGTCATCACTATACCATCATATAATGAGGAGTATTCGTTAGCTTCGGTTATTACAGAAATCCCGAGAACCATCCCGGGCATCGATCAAGTACAGATACTCGTTATCGACGATGGTTCAACCGATCATACTATCGACAAAGCAACACAGGCAGGTGCTGACAAGATACTCTCTCACAATCACAACATGGGTCTTGCAAAAACTTTTCGGGACGGGCTGGATGCCGCTCTTGAAATGGGTGCCGATATCATTGTGAATACCGATGCAGATTTTCAATATGATGGGACAGAAATTCCAAACCTCATTACTCCAATTCTCGAAGGAAAAGCAGATATAGTTCTCGGTGATCGNCAGATTGATAAAATTGATCATATGCCCCGGGGAAATTTGTGGGGCAATAAACTTGCGACTCGTGTTATCCGTTGGACAACTGGCCTGCCTGTAAGGGATGCTCAAACCGGATTCAGGGCTTTTTCCCGAGAAGCTGCATTGAGAATGAATCTGACTGGTGATTATACCTACACACAGGAAACAATCATCCAGGCCGCAAATAAAAATCTCAAGGTTGCCCAGATTCCGGTTGAATTCCGGAGGAGGGAGGGAAAGTCACGGCTGATTTCCAGTATTTTCAGGTATGCAAGATTAGCCGGAGTAACAATATTCAGGAGTTTTGGGGCTTACCATCCTTTCATTATTTTTTCCGGGATTGGTTTCATATGTATTCTTTTTGGACTGGTAATCGGTTTCAGAGTTATTATACATTTCTTGACAACCGGTTATGTTACCCCTTACCTTCCATCAGCATTGCTTACGACAGTTCTTATCATTGTAGGCAGTCTGGCGATTTTATTTGGTTTACTTGCGGATATGATAAGAACCCAGCGGATGTTATCGGAAGAGATTTTATATAGGCTTAAAAAATGAAAAAGTCGACCATCCTTAAAATTTTTTTTACTGTTCTGCTTCTTGCGGTCCTNGTCATTAAGGTAAACTTTTCTGAAATTTTAAGCATCATTTTCTCGTTAAATCTCTTTTACCTTNCCGGAGCCTTGCTGTTAGTTCCTGTTTTGTATGCTATCAGAACTGTAAGGTGGAACGTTTTCCTTCATTCCGTGGGGATAACTCTTCCTTTTGTTCAATCATTTAAGATCCTTTTAATCGGTAATTTTTATGGATTGGTTACTCCAGGAAAAGTTGGCGAGCTTGGTCGGGCATACCATCTGAATGAAAAGAAAGTAGTGACGATTCCAACGATCATTTTCGAGAAAATGATTGATATTCTTACCTTGATCATCCTGTCCCTTCTCACCATTATTTTTTATTTCCAGAAAAGCACTTTTATGCAAGGGGGTATTCTTTTATGCTGCATTTCCGTAATTCTCATTATTTTATTATTAACAAATAAAAAAGCAGTATTTTTTATTGCAAAATTATTCACCATCAAGCAGGATAACAGTGAACAATTTTTCGAGAATTTTTTAGGGATGCTTCATAACTATCCCATAATTGCGTATGCGTTTTTAATCTCAATTATTTATTATATAGTTGCGTACGTCTTAGGATATCTCATAATTCTTTCTGCAGGATTCAATTCAATTGTAATCATTACCCTTCCCATTATTGTTTTAATAGGAAATATCCCCATAACCATATCTGGTCTTGGCCTTCGCGAATCTGTCGGATCTTTGGCATTTGTTTATCTTGGTGAAACCGCTGCGGATGGATTTGTTTTCGCTTTTCTCCTTTTTATCCTGATTACGGTGATTCCCGGAATTTTTGGCTACATGTTAACCATGAAGGAGATTTAGATGGCGAAGAAAAATTATGGGCAGATTACCGGATTCGCATCCCCGTTTCTTGAATCGATAAGGATAAAAAAAATTACTTCGGTAGTGAAAGGGGGAGACATTCTTGATTATGGCTGTGGGTACGGAAAATTCTGCGAAGTCATATCCTTTAAAACGTATACCGGTGTCGATGCAGATAATTCAATAATATCTGACGCAAAAGAGAGATATTCTGATGTAAAAAATGTAACATTTTACTCTATTGATGAATTCGGAGCCCGTCTGGAACAGTATGATGTTATTATTCTGTCTGCAGTAATTGAGCACGTTAAGGATCCACTCTTGGTACTAAAACTATTGAAGGATCACCTACGATGCCACGGGAAAATTGTCATCACTACACCTACCCATTTCGGAAATTACCTCCTCGATCTTGGTTCAAAAGTCGGCATTTTCAGTCGGCAGGCATTTGAAGAACATAATCAGATTTTATCAAAGAAAAATTTTGAGGAGATTGCGAAAATTTTGAATTTCAAAGTGAGCAACTATTCTACATTTGAATATGGACTGAATCAGATGGTGGTGCTTTCCCTTGAAGACTGAGTTTGATGGTGCGGGAAATCTCTATAATAAATATGAGTCCGAAAATCCTGTTGTTCAGGCAATAGTGAAAAAATTTTTTTCAGATTTAGAATCAGTACTTGTTCCCGTTAAGGGTACTATTACCTCGGCGTTTGAAATCGGGTGCGGTGAAGGATATGTGACCGGATTTATTAACCAGATGGGAATCCCGACTACAGGAGCTGATGTTTCACCACGAATTATTGAAATTGCGAGAAAAAATCATCCCTATATACATTTTTCAGTTTTATCAGTGTATGATTTGCATACACTATCAACCACCTACGATTTGGTTGTTGCAAACGAAGTCCTGGAACATCTTTCGAATCCAGATGAAGCAATGAAAGAAATCAAGAAAATTGCCCGAAAGTATATCCTGATTAGTGTGCCAAATGAACCTTTTTTCAGAATTGCCAATGTTGTACGCTTAAAATATCTGAAAGATATGGGAAATACTCCGGGGCATATCAATCATTGGTCGAAGAGATCACTCGGACTATTTTTACAAAGGCAGGGATTGAAAATCAGACAGAGTAAATGTTCAACACTTTGGACAATAGTGTTGTGCGAGAAACCCTTTTAAGGGTACTTACTAATTGCTCACCAGAATTTCTTTATTAATTATCAGAACAGAAGACAACTAAATTTTTTTTTTATTTTTTTATCACCATCTCCCGGTGAGTGGTAGATCTGTGCTCTGTCCCCAATCAATTACGATTGTTGTCCAGGAAAGACTGGTTCCATTCCTCAGGTAAAACATATGGGTGGTCGGTCGATATACTCCTACGTCGGTAATTCCATCCCCGTTCCAATCCCCGGTGACCGGCAAATCCGTGCTGAGCCCCCAGTCAATTGCGGTTGTTGTCCAGGAAAGACCGGTTCCATTCCTCAGGTAAAACATATGGGTGGTCGGTCGATATACTCCTGCATTATAAGGTGCTTTCGCCTCAGACACCGTTATATACCCAACTTTCGTTACGGTAGTGAATCCACCGGAATTGGACGCATTTAATGAAATATCGTAGGTACCTGGGGTAAAGAAGGTATGAACGGGATTTTGCTCTGTTGAATTCGTAGTAGTACCATCACCGAACGTCCAGTTCCATACAGTTGGTCTGTTCGTCGACAGATCCAAAAATGCAACGGTTAGAGGTGTGATGCCTTTCTGCGGAGTACCGATGAAATTTGCAATGGGGGTTGATATATTCAGATACCCTGATTTTGTTATCGTGCTGCTCCCCTGTGCGTTTGACACGGTTAATGAAACGGTGTAATTTCCGCTATTGAGGTAGGAATGAACAGGATTCTGCTCTGTTGAATTCGTGGTATTACCATCACCGAACACCCAGACCCATCCAGTAGGCAGATTTGCTGATAAGTCTGTAAACATCACGGTGAGAGGGACAGTTCCATTCGTCGGTGTCCCGGTGAAATCCGCAATNGGTCGTGAGGGGGGGGTTGCCAGCAATGCCTCATATGCGTTCAAGCGTCCACCGGTACTGACGTTTCCCGAAAGGGAACTTTTTTTATCCACGGTCGAGAGGATAATGTTTTTTATTTGTACCGCTGTAAGCGACTGGTTAACCGATTTTACGAGTGCTGCAACGCCGGAAACGTGGGGAGTTGCCATGGATGTGCCCGACTTATAACCATACGTCCCATCATTTATTGTACTCCAGATATTCTTCCCTGGTGCCGCAAGATCTACAGAATTTTGGCCATAATGAGAAAATGATGCCAGTTGATCATTTTGGTCAGTCGCAGCAACGCTGATTATGTTCTCAGAAGTGTATGATGCCGGATACTGGGGTGTTATATCATTATTCTTTTCAGGCTGTTCTGGAAAATTTCCCGCGGCACAGACTACAACTGCAGGGGATATATTAATCGCATCTTCGAGAAATTGATCTGGATACTGTCCGCTCCAGGAGTTGCTGATCACTGAAGCCCCATTCGCATTTGCATAAAGGATTGCTGAAACTGCATCGGAAGTAGTTCCGGATCCTCCTGCATCGAAGGCCTTAAGAGCCATAATTTTTGTATGCCAGTTTACCCCCGTGACTCCAATCCCATTGTTCCCTACTGCTCCGATAGTTCCGGATACGTGGGTACCATGACCGTTATCATCAAGCGAATCGGAGGTATTCGTGATGAAATTCCATCCATGGACGTCATCAGCATAACCATTATGATCATCATCAATACCATTATTCGGAACCTCCCCGGGATTTGTCCAGATATTCGCCGAGAGGTCACTATGGGTATATTGCACTCCGGTATCAACGACAGCAACTATGACACTGTTCGATCCCGTTGAAATATCCCATGCGGACGTTGCATTGATATCTGCACCCGGTGTTCCCCCGGCCTGCCCGGTATTATGCAGGCCCCAAAGATCACTAAAGAGGGGATCATCGGGAGTTGAAAGGATCTGGAGAGGATTTGTATCCGAGACGATAGGACCGGTTTGATCGGGTGGAATCGAAATAACATAATCCGGCTCGGCATACAAAACATCGGGGTCTGACTGATATTCTCTTATCGCGGAATGTATATCAGTTCCGTTTGGCAGCACTACAACCTGAACCCCCACTAATCCCTCAGCACTGAAATCTTTCTTTATTTTTGCTCCAAACTTCTCATGAACCATCCGTATTTTATCATTTGAAATGGAAGGACCCGTATTCTGAAATTTGAACCTGACTACTATCTGGTTGGATGCATATTTGCGATCGGTAACGGGATCTTTAGTAATGGTAACCGGTGAAATCGTTGCAGATGCTGTTTTGGTTTTGTTCGACGGATAATCTTTCACCGATACTTGATTTTGTGACAAGATATTGGCGTTTGACCTATTGGAATTCAATGAAACAATCTCACCGACCGCTTGCCAGGTCTCATTGAACGTCACATTCGATGAGAATTGAATTGCAGAATATGTTGGCATCCCGGAAAAATCAGAGGCCGTGTTCAGGTAATCTGCATTGATGGGTTGCATCAGTAAGAAAAAACTAAAGAGTACCAAAAAAATCTTGATTCCGGATACCATCATTTCTCCATATCAACGATAAGATCTATGTTCAGGGATTTCATATTGGAGACCCCAATCCTATTTCAATTCAGTAGAGGTTTAATATCAAATTACTGGTCTTGACAGACCAACAATAAGCATAGTCTGTATAAGAGACAAGGGGATATGCAAAATCGTAAAGATTTTTTTAAAAATATGAAATTTTCTTTGAATCTATTCAAATCAGACCGTCGTGCATATTATTGTAACCAGAGAACCATATTGCTTGAATATCGATAAAATGATATATTCGCTGGGATTATCGTCGTATGAGGCGATATTGCCATATCAGGATCAGGAAACGGTATGCAAAAGAATAATCGCAGTAAAAGAGATATAAAAATAATATTCAGTGTTTCTTATGCAAATTTCTGTAATTGGCGCGGGATATGTTGGATGTGTAACCGGGATCTGCCTGGCAGAAATCGGTCACAATGTTATTCTCGTAGATAGAGATCCAAAGAAACTGGAAATGATACTGTCGGGGATAAGTCCGGTTTTTGAATGCGGGCTCGATGATCTTCTGATAAAAAATCATCAGAGAATTTGCACTACCGGTAATATTCAGAAGGCTGTGTGTGAAACGGAATTAACCATTGTATGTGTCGGTACACCTCAGAATGAGAATGGTTCAACCGATCTTCAATTTGTAAAAGATGCAGCAATGTCCATTGGCAAAGCGATGAGATCAGATAATCAATTTCGTACTATAATTATTAAAAGCACGGTTCTTCCAGGGACTACAGAAACTATCATAGCGCCAATCCTTGAAAAGGAATCCGGGAAAATTGCAGGTGTGGATTTTGACATCGGGATGAACCCGGAATTTTTAAAGGAAGGATGTGCTGTCGAAGATTTTTTTCATACCGACCGCATAGTCATTGGAGCACAAAATCAAAAAACACGAACATTATTGGAAGAGCTGTACAAGCCACTCAACGTGCCATTATTTTTTACTTCGATCAAAACTGCTGAAATGATAAAATACGTCAGCAACGCGTTCCTTGCAACCAAGATAAGCTTTGCGAACGAGATAGGAAATATGTGCAAGGCAGAAGGAATCGACACGGAAGAAGTTTTTAGGGGAGTAGGCATGGATACGCGAATCAGCCCGCATTTTTTTCGGTCTGGAATCGGTTTTGGGGGATCATGTTTTCCCAAGGATGTCAATGCACTCATCCATTTCGCAGAATTACGGTGTGTTGATCCAAAATTACTCAGAGCTGCCATATCAATCAATGATACCCAGCCACTGAAAATGATCACCCTGCTCAAAAAACACCTGGATATCAAAGGAAAAAAAATTGGCATCCTGGGTCTTGCTTTCAAACCCGGCACGGACGATATTCGTGAAAGTCGGGCTTTCCCGATCATCCGGCAGTTGTTACAAGAAGGCGCCAAAGTCCTTGCCTATGATCCTTGTGCCATGGCGTCATTTTCTGCTGTTATGCCTGGCATCCAGTATGTATGTTCAGCACAGGATGTCGTAAATACAGGTACCATATTGATTATCACAGAATGGGAGGAATTTGAGCACCTTGATTACCATGGTACGCTCGTCATAGATGGAAGAAGAATTAGGAAAGCACAAAAAGAAGCAGCAACTTATGAGGGCATATGCTGGTAACCTTAAGATATTTCGTTACCATTTTCCGGCAAAAAAAACATCCATGAACAGCTAGTGAAGAGGTAATTATTTTGAATAAAAAATCGCAAAAAGAAATCCGAAAAGCAGTAATTCCAGCGGCCGGACTTGGAACCAGGTTCCTCCCGGTAACAAAATCGATGCCAAAAGAGATGCTGCCCATCATCAATAAACCTGTTATCCACTATGTCGTTGAGGAAGCAATTGATGCCGGTATCGAAGACATCATCATTATCACCGGCAGGGGAAAACGTGCGATCGAAGATTATTTTGATGCGTCTCCAGAACTTGAGATGCAGCTAACAAGGCAGAACAAAACAGATGCCCTTGAAAATATACGGAAAATCACAGATCTTTCTTCTATCCACTACATCCGTCAGAAAGAACCGAAGGGTCTTGGAGATGCAATACTTAAAGCGGAAAAGCATATTGACGATGAGCCCTTTGCCGTTCTTCTTGGGGACGATATAATCGTAAATAATGAATCCTGTATGAGGCAACTGATAGAAAAACATTCACAGTTGAAATCGTCCATCATCGCTGTAGAGAGGATTCCACCTGAAAAGATCAGCAGGTACGGAATTGTTAAGGGGACATGGATTGGGCCGGATCTGCTGAAAGTTCAGGACATTATTGAAAAACCACGACCTGATCAAGCACCATCAGATCTCGGTTCTGTGGGGAGGTACGTATTTGTTCCTGAAATCTTCGATAGCCTGAAGCACATCGTACCCGGTTTTGGCGATGAGATTCAGCTGACCGATGCAATTTGCAGTCTGGTAAAAAGTCACCCGGTATACGCTTACCAGTTCAGAGGTAAACGCTACGATACCGGAGATACGATGGGATACATAGGGGCAATTATTGATTTTGCCCTTAAGGATCCCGAAATATGCAGGGGCATGAGAAAGTATTTCGACAATACCAGTTAGCGGAAAAATAATGGTTTGTACACTGTTGGGGGATGTCTAAGGTGAGAAATGATCTTTTGAGACCTCTTAAGGAATACATCCCAATAGTTACCCAAACGACGAACTTCGAACGATTAAAACAATTTCATTGACGATATACAAATGTTCTCGTTCTACACGCTAGAGCGATTTTGATTAAAATTTAATGAACAAACAGGTCAACACGAAAATTTCCATATGATGATAAAATGATGAATTATCAGTTATAATTCGATTATTACCTAGAAAAAATATTTTTTTATCCCCATTTTCCCGTAACAGGTTTGTCTGTACTGGCTCCCCAGTTGATTGCTGTTGTCGTCCAGGAAAGTGCCGTCCCGTTCTTCAGGTAGAATATATGGGTCGATGGCCGGAATACTCCGATATCTGTCATATTATCCCCGTTCCAGTCCCCGGTGACCGGGAGATCTGTGCTCGCTCCCCAGTTGATTGCTGTTGTCGTCCAGGAAAGTGCCGTCCCGTTCTTCAGGTAGAATATATGAGTCGATGGCCGGAATACTCCGATATCTGTCATACCATCCCCGTTCCAGTCCCCGGTGACCGGGAGATCCGTGCTCGCTCCCCAGTTGATTGCTGTTGTCGT